>Ga0065704_10070150_pt1 | contig 261407 bp, 110 predicted proteins | sample SwiRhicommuniRL2_FD_59091 | JGI IMG/M metagenome (GOLD analysis project Ga0065704, IMG submission 59091) | Switchgrass rhizosphere bacterial communities from Rose Lake, Michigan, USA - RL2 v2 (version 2) | ecosystem: Host-associated > Plants > Roots > Rhizosphere > Soil | place: East Lansing, MI
AAAAGATCATCACCGCCGTAGTAAAAGATCATCACCGCCGTAGTAAAAGATCATCACCGCCGTAAAAGATCATCACCGCCGTAGTAAAAGATCATCACCGCCGTAATAAGATCATCACCGCCGAAGAATCCAATTGAAAAGGGCAGCGTGAATGGTCAAAAGGACTCTATGAAAGATCTAGTTGTCACTTGTGGTAAGATTCTTAACGGATATAAAAGTAGATTACTCAGATCTCAAAAGTTGGATGATTCTCCTGAAGAAAAGGTGGATTCTGAATCTGAGACTACTTCTTTGGTTGGCGAGACCCGCGAATTATCTATCTATCAACACCTCATTAAAATTTATCAAATTTTAGGAATCCAGATTCCTTTTATCAGTGACGAGTTAGGGTGCCTTTTGATGGTATTTGTTTTTTATTTCGCCTTGAATATGACTATGGGAAGACTTTTTGCATCGCTTAGGTGGATTTTGTCCCCAAAGAGGATAAATGGAATTGAGAGGATACAAATCAATGGGAAGTGGTACAAAATAGTTAACGAGAGGATTTAGAGTCACTGTTAGTATATTTTCTATATCAAATTCCCTCCTGATTTTATAACGACATTCATTAGGATACTTTATTAACACCTCGTAGTCACTTGAAGCATTTTCAATCTGAAAATGAATTGAGGTTATCGTAAGTTCATATATATATATCTTCATTTTGTACTCAAGTTATATTTAATTCTATTTAACAGGAATATCAATAGACACTTTTAGTCAAGGTTGTGGGAATAGTTCATTGGTAGCTTAAAGAAAAGCTTAAAGTTCCACCGAGAATTCCAATAGGATAGCGATGTTAATTATCCAAACACCCAGCAACAGTTGGCCTATATATCTTCACTCTCACGGCCAGCTATTCAGTCAGAAACAATTCAATTGTATCATTTATTGTATAGATCATTAATTCAGTGGTTATACTGAGCAATATCCTCCATCTACTCTAATATCAGAACCTGTAGTAAAACTCGACGCATCACTAGCCAAGTAGATATATGCTCCAACCAACTCATCAGGCATTGCTTCTCTTCCCATGGGAGTCAACCCCCACCATTTGGCCCTTTCCTCAGTAGGAATAGGATCACTCAACGAAGTGTTTGTATATCCAGGAGACACTGTATTAACTCTTGCAAATCCAGCAAATTCAACGGCCAATGATTTACTTAAATGGAGAACTGCAGCCTTTGCGGAATTATAACAACTTTGGTAATTGGGGACATTCACAATATGTGCTGACATGGACGCTGTGATGATAAACGAACCCTTGCCGTTCTTTTTGAAGATCTCACCAGCATACTTTGCACAGTAGAAAACCCCATGAACATTGACATCAAAGACCTTCCTCCAGGCTTCCGGAGTTGAATTTTCGTTCAAAATGCTTCCAGTATACCATGCGATCCCAGCATTCGCAACGAATACATCAATTGTACCGAATTCTTTTTCAATTTGATAAATCACCGCCTTAACATCCTCGCTTTTGGTGATATCGACTTGGAAAGATTTGCTTCTGACCTTATACTCAGACTCCAACCCTTGGGAAATACTGGAGTTTGGCTTCAGATCAAGTATAATGACATCACTGCCTGCTTGGGCAAAGCCTTCAGCAATTGCACTACCAATAGCGCCTGCACCACCAGTGATCACGGAAACCTTTCCTCGCAAGGAGAATCTCTCAACAATGTTTTTGGAGAGGGTTTCGGGAGTAGTTGGAACGACATTAGGTTCGTTCTTCCCTTTGATAAGAGATTTGAAAGGAGTATCAGAAGCTGTCATTATAGAAAGTTGAGTAAAACGGGTCTACAAAGTTGAGTATCAAATTGCGTTTGGATTTAGACACAATCCGCGTCCTTTTAACTGTTTTAAAGGTCATATTTCGCTATCCCCGATACTGACATCATCTATTCAAGTAGTATCTTTCCGGTAGTGTTCGATTGCTCAAACCCCACAGAATTGGAAACGCCCTTTTGTGTAACTTCCACAACAAGCTGCAACAAATAGTTGTCAAACTGGGTAATACTATAGGAAGTGAGTACACTAATGGAGGCCAACAACCTGGTGCTATCATTTGCACCTAGCACTGTTTCGGGAACAATTTTCCTGATCTTCATATTCAATTTCTATAGTTTTCAGCTATCCCATGAACCGTGCAAAACTCATTTCGTTCGATAAGATTGGTTTGATGCACTTAAAGGGGCTCCTTAGTTACCAAACACTATCAAGCCAGGGGCATGGTAGGGTCATACGTCATTGTCAAGCGAGGTTGACTACCTCTCTCTCATAACTTCGCCTAATTGAAGTTTGTCTTCGGTAGATTTTGATTCAGCATTTCGCAACCATTTTGTCTTAAACCTTAAACCGAAACCAATCTGATTCCAGGACCTGGGTTGATGCACTTACCCCAATCTGTCGGGAGAATATGAAGTCTTATTGGAACAATACACCGGGAGAACATAATGTCTTGACGAACACACTACAAGTGTAACAATTCCATAAGTACCCTAATCTGCAGGAGATAGTAAGCACCTGCTAAGGATACATACCTGTCCCATCCAGCCATTGAATGCCAACCCAGTAATGTTTGAAATAATCGACAAACTTTACAGATACAAGGTCTTGATCTTACTTTGTCTTATCACAAGAGGAGTCTGCGATTCCTAGACAACTAATGGGAATCCACAATTTACTTAGTTCTCAAGACCTTGCAATAATTCCGAACACTCCACTTATCAACGATTCCCAAGGTTACCTTTGTTTATTGGTGATTAATAGCTTCCATCACCTTTTGAATCTCAATCAAGGCTCTATTAAAATTGTGGGAGTAGCTCTATAAGTAATAATATGTCAAAATTATGGAGTGCAAGTAATATAAAGAGTCAAATTAAGTGCGAATCGAAGGAGGGTTGAAACTATGGCTAGCAAAAAGAATTCGAACTACTCCCAATCTCTAGGTAATATGGACCTTTCACTTATATGTAAATAGGCGTAAATTAACAAATAAATCAAGAGCCAGTAAAAATTAAGTGAGCCTTGGTAAAATGAATACTTCAGCAAAAGCCTCTACTAAATCTCGAGCAAAAGTTTCTCCACCCAATAGTTCTACGAAATTTCACCGTGTCACTACAATATAAATTCAACTTCTGCCTGAAACATTTACTGGAGCCAGAACCTTTTTCAAGAAAAAAGTCAGAACCAATTCTTTGATTATCTTACTATATTACTTACAAATCATACAATCACAAGCTAGTACACCTTCTTCGTCTATAAATATCCATTAATATACATAACTATTGATTGTATCCATATCTTCCATCATTGTTCAAATCTTGCTCCATAAAAAGGTCAAGATTAACACCATTTGTATTACTTGCAAACAAATCATTTCCCAAAATATTATCTATCATGTCTTCATGATTCTTCTTTTCAATTGCAGTTTTATTTGATTTTCCATTCAACATCTGAACAGATCTATTAAGTTCAGAACAGTTTGTACCCGATTGGCTATGGGGATTATTATTGAAGTCTATACCAACGTTCGAAAATACATCAATCATTTCCGGAGGTAAATCTTTGAACTCAAAATTTGAGTTTTCAATGATGATATTATCTGACCATTGTTCATTTATGGGTGTTGTAAGGTTTGTGTAATTGGAAGAAGGGTTGGAAACGTTTTGAGTGTAATCTTTTGCCAGTTTGAAGGCCAGGTCACTTGATAAAACATTCTCTAGATTTGAGGTTTCTGTACTTGAAGTGTCTTCACTTCCCTGGGTCTGTTTCTTTTTGTCAAATATTGGTTTTGTAAGAATGTCTATGGTGTCACTTAAATAACCGGCTAGGGAGTTGTAATTTTTCAAAATAGTTAAGTCCGATTTTGCGGATTCGATATCTTTTAACCAAGAATTTTCAGAATTTGAAAGTTTAGAACCATGGTTTGCTCCCCCTTGATCTTCTTGTCCTGAGTTTTTAAACAATAACAAGATTGGAATCAATACGGCTTGGAACAAGAAATATGTTGAATACCATGAAGTCAAAGTATCCATTCCACAAGACCTCACAAATATCGAAACGGTTGAAATTGTATCCTTTGCAGCATCATAACAAATATTTAAACACCGATTCAAAATATCTCTTACAAAATCAGGTTTATCATCGTTTTCTTCGGATATCAAGCCAGACTCCCATATGTAACTTCTAAACATCAAGATTTGCAAGTTTTTGTATCTCCAGATAATTCTTCTTCTGTTCAAGTTGAACCATTTTGGAATGAATTGTTGATTGTCTGAAGTACTAAACCATGTCGGAGGACATTTTTCCAACAACACCGAATTTACAAACATGTCATCTTCTTGGAAAAAATCTGGAACGTTTTTCTTGAAATCAATAATTAAATTATTGAGTTCTAAAGCATTCAACATTTTTGATATCGATGTTTCTTGTTTCAGGCCAGAAACTTTGGTTAATGAGCTGTAAATTTTAAATGAAACTTTAGATAATTTCGCTTCTGATATTAATCCAGAATATACCGTTGGATACGGTTTTATAATCGAGGAGATAGAAGTAATGGAGTCTTTCATATTTGCCAACTCGCCTTCCTCGATATTTAAGGGATATCGAATATCAATACATTCCAAGATTGGTAAATGCAAGGGTCTTCCAAATGTCACACAATGTCCCACATCAAAAAAGAAGAGCCCCCACCATAATCTTCTTCTTCTTTCCAAAACCTCAAGAACTTCGACATTCGGATTGTTTACCTTATCCAATAGGTTTATGTCTTTGTGTAAACCAAATGTTGTAGCTATTCTTAAACTCAACCCATGATAATTCCAACCTGTATTCGGTTTGTTACGTTTCTGAGTATAATTCCCCAACAAGGTGAAAGCTTCCAATAGTTGAAAAGATCCACATTCCATAATATTTATCTGTTTAAGCACATTTTTGACTCGTTTGTAATATAACAAATCAATGATTGATGATTCTCCAAGTTTGCACAATGCTCCAATAGCCAACACTGTATTCAACAAGACTTGAAATGATATCTCCTTGATCGTTTTCGATTCAGTAACCTTTGTTTTGCTTGCTTCGTAATCGTTTAGAAATGCCTGTCGACTCAAGAATGGATAACAACTGTGGTATATTTCAAAATAGGAGTTTATGAATTCATCTTTGAAGGTTGGATCGTCAAGAATAATATCTGAGTTTTCACTATTCAACAACTTTACGTTATCTGTATTGTATAGTGATTTCAAATTTGAGTAATAGTTTGATGTTAGATGGGACGAGTTATTAACATCAGACCTATTAAGAAATCGAAGCAACCCATGACTCGATGATATTCCATAAAATGCATTGCGATTATTTTGATCTCCCAAAGATAAAGCTCCCATCCCATCGATTAATCCATTAGATTCGAAAGATCCTGGGAATTTAGATCCACTGGTTGTGTTGGATGTGTTTTCTGGAAATGTGTTTGCGTCTTGATTTGAAAGGGTGTTAGATCCAGCGAAGGCATTAGGTTCATGAAGTCCCGAAGTCAAATCATAATCAGAATTTTGAGGGTATCCAGCACCGGAGTATCCTGAGTATCCATTTCCAGAGCTGGCAAAAGCAAGATCCGTATTCATAGCGCTATTCCCTGTATTTGCGGTATTAGATCCAGAATTGCCACCACTTTCGCCGTCTTTAATTCCTCCGATCTTACTAAATTCAATTTTATCATCATTGGATGTTGGATCCTTTTCATACCAGTCCAATTTGTCTACATTATAGAAATCATCGAATATCAAATAATCGTCGGCTTTCAAATTTTTATTCTCCTTAGTGTCATCCGTAGGAATACTTGAGTTTATGTCAACATCTTCAAAAATATCATTTTCACTTTCAATTTTCATCTCCTCGAGTAGTCTTTCTCGTTCGCCTTTTGTTTTGACGAACCTTCCGACTAACTTCTCAAGTAGTAAGATCCTTTCTTCAAGTTGGTTCACATGAATTTTGGTGATGTTTAGACGTTTTTGTCTGGGTGTGTAGTTACACTCTTTGTTTAATTTAATACATTGGGAACATCGTGGTTGATCTCGTGAACATTTCAACTTCCTTCTTCTACAGAAATCGCAGGAGTTTGGTTGACTCATGAGTCAGTGGTAAGGTGGTTTACTAACTGAGTGTGAAGGTTCAAATTTTTAATCCCCACAAATCCCTGCATATAGCCAACCAACAAGGTCTTGTAGAACTTAGTCAAATCTTAGTCAAGACAATAGATAATGGAAAAGAAAAGAGAAAAGAGGATGAAATCCGAACGTTAGGTGTAGTCTCCCCTTAAATGAACCTGGTTCGAGACTAATTTTTTTAACAGGTCTAGGAGCGTTTCTTTGGTTATTGGAAATCATCGGTTCCTCGTGATATTGAACAACTAAACTTCCAACTCTGGAGTGTGTGTAAATTTAATCAGGAGAAGCTGATGAAATTGGCTTCTATAAAACTACCATGAATGACTCTTCATTCCTTAACAAAGATTCAGTCTTTTAAGTTTGTCTCAAACTGAACGGCTGCGAAACTTTTTAAAGTAGGATGGTTACCAATTTACTTTAATTACGAAAGTGAACACGACAGGGTGAAATTGTTCACACAAGGGAAACAGTCTTATGGGGTAAATTCCATCGTCGTGCTGAACTTTTACGAAGTTAGGTTTACTGTAAATGCTCTATTACTACGATATGAATTTTGACTGTTTGGTAGTTGCAGTTTCGTGGATCCCTTGTTTTTGCAACTTTTTGTGAATTCTGTGAATTTATAACAAAATATTACAATTTTTGTAGTTACAAAGGATGCCATAGCAACCGACAATCTCCACTAGTTACAACCCATTCTCAGAATACTACCTGGATATTTCTCACAAGTATTCCGGTCGAATTTTCAAGGTCTTTGTAGAGCTCTAGAGGAACAGTTGTATTTTCTCCATGTGGAATTCTAGTGTCTTAGAAGAGTATCACTGAATGCTATTAGATAGTCTTTAAGCAACCATTTAAGTGTCACACTTAGCGCATACATATATGGTTCGACTTCGAAGTGTGTAAAGCCATATTATATTGCATGTTTTTTTTATTTTTCGGAAAAACCTGAGTTCACTAAAATCGCATAAATTCACAGTATATTTAAGAATAGAGATATCCTACTTACTAGCATTAAACATTAAAGTTAAATTAATATGCTTGGTTGGCCCTAAGATGCAACTTACGTTGTGACAGAATTAATGTGCTTAATTTCGGACACGACTACTAATTGAAAAATCTAATGTACATTCTCTATGACTTATCAAACAAATTCTTCCTTTGGTTTGGATTCGGCAGCAAAACCGGTCGAGTGCACCATATCATCCTGACTTGGAGGAACCCAACCACTGGACTTCCATGGTTTAACGTTGGCACAATACAATTCATCGACTTCTTCCAAACCTAAACCCTTGGTTTCGTAAACGAAAAAGTAGACGAAGAAAAAGGAGAAGATTAAACAACCAGTAAAAACAAATCCATAATAGAAGTGAATTTTGTTTGTAATGAATGGGGTGAAGAAAGAAATCAAAAACCCGAAAAACCAATTTCCAGCAGAAGCAATTCCCATAGCCTTACTTCTAATACGAAGAGGGTAGATTTCAGAGATAATACTGTAAACCCCACCGGCCCAGGTCGATGCGAAGAAGAAGATGAAAAGACAGGTGATGAAAATTAAAGCATTACCTGTTGGAATGTGAGTTGGGCCTGATGTACCATCGATGTACAAGTTGACAGAACCCAATACTGAGTAAATGATGAAACAGATGGACATTCCAACGGAACCAGTTAACAAACAAAGTCTTCTACCGAATCTCTCAATAGCCCAAATACCGACGAAAGTGGATGCAAAGTTAACGATACCCAAGATGATTGAAGTTTGAAAGGAATCGTTCAAACCAACGGCCTGGAAAATGGTAGTACCATAGTAGAAGAAATAATTGTTACCAGTCAATTGTTGTAATGATTGTAACATTAACCCGACAAATACTCTGCTAAAGATCTTTGGCTTACCGGTGATCAACTCCTTCCAGGTTGCACTTCCAGCTAATCTTTCTCTATCAATACCTGCTTGGATTAATTGAATTTCAGTGTACACAGCGGGATCTTCACTCGAGACCTTGTTTGATCTTCCGATGGAAACTTTAGCTTCCTCAATTTTTTGTTTCTCAATCAAGTATCTTGGAGATTCTGGCATGGCAACCATACCAGATACCATGAGAATTGCCCAAAGGAAACATAATCCTAAAGGAATTCTCCATTGTCTAGAATCGGTATAGACCTTGGTACCGTAAGTTGTACAGTAACCCAAGAAAATACCAAAGGTGATGTTTAATTGGAAACAACATACCAAGGTACCTCTCAACTGTTTTGGAGAGGATTCACCAATAAACATAGGGGATAAAACTGAAAGACACCCGACAGCTAAACCGGCGATAGCACGTCCGATAACAATTTGATACCATGCAGTTTGAGCAGAAATTTGAACAATAATTCCAACCACATAAATTAACATGGCACACATGATACCGATACGACGGCCAAACATATCGGCCATTTTACTCAAAAAGATACAACCGATAGCACAACCAATGTTGAAAATACCTACAATGAGACCAGTTCTAACATTGGATAAGTAGTAGACACCTTCACCACTTAATTGACCAAATCTTCGTAAATAATCAGACATGTTCACGAACCCCGAAATGGTACCAGTGTCAAAACCGAAAACAAAACCACCAAATGCTACCAACAAACAAAAGAAAGATATCGACATGTAATCTTTGAATGATTTTTCAGGTAATGTAGGTAAGTTGTCTACGATTTCCTTGGTAGTTGGTATATCATTTGGGTCTTTTGGAGCTTCATGGTTTTCGATGTTTTCCTTATCCAACAAGGAGCCTTGAGCTGTTCTGGAACTTTGTTGCTCAGCACTTTGGTTTTGCCCTGAAGCTTCAGTAGATGCCAGAGGCTCTAAAAGTTCAGATCGATTATATTCAGACATTATTGATAAAAATATGAATACTAGGAAATAGAAAGAACCGAGATCTTCCTTTTCTTTATATTCTGAAAAAAGAAACAAGAAAAATTTCGGATGAACAAAAAGTTTGGAGTCTCCGTTGCTTGCTATTAGATTGCTCATGTGGGAATACCGACAATGCTCTTACCGGAAAAATTGTGACGTTATGAGCCGCATATGAACAATAAATTTATCCGAAAACCAATTTATGATGCAATTGTACATTGTCGGAAATTACGTTGGGTTTTCTCTCTCGAACAATACCTTCAAACTTGTTCAAATTTCTTACTTATGCTTGTACCATTGTAAGAGTATACCCCACACAATAAGCCATCTGTACCGTCATCACCTTGCTCTTTCTTGGCTGGGCCATTTGATCATCCACATCCTTTGTTTTGTGTCACAATAAATTTCTTTTGATTTCTTGTCGCTTGTTCACAGCCCTGTGATTACGGATAATTTAAGGATTTTTTTTCAATTGGTTGATGAGTTTACGACGGTGGCCCCCAAACCCAAGAGATTGTCCGATGTCTTTGCGGAGTAGTGTGTCAGATTACAAATGGACCTACTGATGTTAAAATCTGCATTTCTGGGTATGCGTATAGATAGAGCTTGCAGGTATTTACAAAGCCGAGCGCCGAACTATCCAGACCGAACTTTAATGACCAGCTGAAAAGCTACCCACATACCTATACATAGTTTTGTATTTAATTCCCCACTAACTTGAAGGTATGGAGTTTATTAAGGAACAATACAGGATACGATTGCATAACCAACAAAACGAATCCAGAAAAATCTAAGAAAATTAGGGACAAGTTGCATACAGGTGATATAAGCAAATCAAATTCGGAGCTTGGTATTTATATTTCGTCATAAAAAAAGCGCTGGGTGACGAAAGAGTAAGCGTGTTACTTCTAGTCCCGTTAAACCCCATAAAAATCTCTTAATTAGAAGAGATTTATTATTTAGAGTTTTACTCCACACTAACCTTCGAAGGGATTTCTATATAGATTATAACCTTACACTAATTAGAGTGAATTTACGAGTCAGTTTGGTCCCAAATATCCTTTCTAAAAATTGCCTAGCAGATACATTGAACTCTTATCTTAATCTTTGGTTATATTTGCCCAAACCTGTATGCAGTACTTGATATGTGGAATTCTCAAATTGAAGAATCAGCACAATAACGTAATCTTCTCCACACAAGATGGATTCAACAACGCAACCCAATGAATTAGTATACGGAGATGGATCAAGCAAGATCTTTGGTATGGAAAACTTTGGCAATACCTGCTATTGCAATTCCATACTACAATGTTTGTACTATTCTGACAAATTTCGAAGCAACCTCTTGAAACATAAACTTACAATACACGATAGAAAGCTTTCACAAAACGGGGTCAAGAGTCATAATTTTACTTCTAAATACGAACAGCTAGTAGCCAAAAAAATCAAAGAACAACCAAAAGCAAATGGTAATAATAATAATATCGCGGACGATAAGAAGAGGAAAGGGTCAATATTTGGATTGAAATTCAACAGTGTGCAATCAAATAACTTGATTGTAGAAGAGTTACCAATTAGTTCCAAAAAACACTTGAATTATGTAGTCGAAGCAAAAAACTGTGATTCATTATCTATTGATCAGAGGTTGAAGATCAATAAATCCCCAGAGTTTCTGGGCTTGGAAGTTTTGATAACTAGACCAAGTACACAGTTGCAAAACTCAATAAGATACGACTATTCACAAAGTTCGTCAATGTTATTAAATGACCAACCTCAACAGATCCAGCAAGAAGGTAGTATCAGCTCTTCATCAAGTACTATCATTGTTGGTATACCAAAACCAGAAGCATTCTTGGTAAACCCTATAAATCCTTTTAACTTGAATCCATCTACAGATCAAAGAAAGAGGTCTGCCTTGATAAATGGGCCGATCATAAATCTAGACACATCCTTACAATTACCAAGCGAACAGTCTGACGATTCTGCTTTGCTCTATGCCTTGAAAGATATATTTGAATCAATGGCTGAAAACCAATCTACAATTGGAGTTGTGTCTCCACTATACTTTATACACAAACTTAAAGAGAAGAACTATCTTTTCAGACAAAACAATATGCATCATGATGCTCACGAGTTCTTCAACTATTTGATAAACGAAATCATTGAATGTTTGAATAAAGAAATCGGCGTCGAAAACAATTGGTGCAATGAGTTATTCCAGGGAATGATTACTAATGAAACGAAATGCTTGTCTTGTGAAACGGTCACTTCAAAGCACGAGTTTTTCCTTGATTTGTCGGTGGATATCCCACCTGGCGAAAGTGCTTACTCGTTAAGTTTCTCATTGAACAACTTCTCCAAGCTGGAAATTTTAACAAACCAGAACAAGTTTCATTGCAATACGTGTTCTTCTTTGCAGGAAGCAGTCAAGACAATCAAATTGAAGAAATTGCCTGAAATCTTGGTTATAAACTTCAAGCGGTTTAAATACGACGAGACTGTTGGCAAAATGGTTAAGCTATTTGATTCAATTAGTTATCCATTCAACTTGAGATTATTTAATACAACTGATGACGAAAAGGATTTCTGCCTTTATGAATTGTATTCTCTTGTTATACATATTGGCGGAGGACCAATGCATGGTCATTACGTTTCGTTGTGTAAGGTAAAAGCTGGCTTATGGCTATTGTTTGATGACGAAACTGTTGAATTGGTGGACGATTCTTATGTAATGAGATTTTTTGGTAATGGTCCAGGGTTGGCAAGTGCTTACATTTTGTTCTATACCAAATCTGAAATTCCAGTGGATGAAGATTTTGACAACTTGGGCTATAATATCAATAATGTATACAATGGAAATGAGTATTCGGTATTCGAGAATAGCACTAGTGATTCTTCATTAAAGAAGTTTTCAGTACCCGACCTCGAAGAAGTTAGCGAGGCTAAATCAGATACCGAATCTATTTCGTCATTCACCGGAAGCAAAGATATAGGTGGAGCTGAGCTTACTACCAAAATGAGTGGTTTGTTTAAAAAGAATTTCAAATTAGATGGAGGAAAGGACGAGTCTCTTTCTAGAACAAACAGTAATTCAAAGGACAAGGAAAAGAAAACATGGGTTGGTGGATTAAAGAGAAGGGAGAGTAAAGTAGAACCAAATTCTGAGAGGAAAGGAAGTACAGGGAGTGTCAGCTCAGGAGAGAAGAGAAAGAGTATTTTTGGATTTAAAAGAAAGTAAGATTATCAGAGTTCTAAGCAGTTGTCCAAGATATCCAATTTTCAAGAACTTCTCTTCAGGTTTCAGGAAAACCAGATTCAATTCTAAAAGAAGAAACCCCAGCTTCGAAAACAATAGACGTGACAAGTCAAGACTAGAACATTAAAGTAGAATTAGACGCTATACCAAATTAAGATACGCAAGGAATACTCCTCGAGATGATAAAACAAGTGGTAGAGATTATATGGCAATTATAAAATTATTAAAATCAAAGTCTACGGAAAGCTTGTAATTAATTAATTGAACAGACCCTAGGGTTTCTACAAACGTTGAAGTGAATCTTGAGTAAACAGACGATACTCTTTTCAATCTGACTTAAATTATAATAGTAGTCTAAGTGAACACCGGAATATTAGAAGATTGGAAAAATTCATCATAGAATGAATGAAAGTAATTACCAAACCGATTTCCAACATCGCTCCTAAACGTTATGAATTTCGATCAGAGCATCGTGAATACACTAGTAAAAAATCGCCTAGAGGTTGTGTGCTCAGGGATGGAGAAAGTGTAGACAATAGGACGCCATCTATTGTGGTCAGTAAAATATGCACTTCGAGCTTAATTTGACTATTCACAGAAATTAAAGCTGACACTCCAATCGGAATCCCTTACAAAAGCTGACTACCCACTTTAGCTTGCTCACCATATATCACATCGTGTCTCAAATATCGACTTCAAATAAGTACCTTGACCGTAGTACTTTTGCATCCAAAATTATGTAACGTCCTCGTGACCTTGCGCGATGATTAGAAATCAACGTTTTTCGTGTATCGACCAATTTAGACTCGTAAGAGATAAAGATGACTCGTAGTTGCCACAATTCGAAAGGTTAACAAGTTTAGTCTTATTCAATTCGAAGCCGTACAAGTAATGATGACAAGTGCTACCGTATCGTCAGCTCTCAAAATAACACCCTCATCAAGTCTCATCACCCTAGGTGCTGGATGTTTCTGGGGAGTCGAAAGAGTATTCAAGAAGCAATTTGGTGGGAAAGGTTTGGTAGACATCAAGGTTGGCTATGCTAACGGGATTCCAACCATTGGAAACGTCAACTACGAAAGCGTTTGTCTGGGAAATACGAATTTTGTAGAGGCTGTCCAAATCTCGTTTGAGCCTTCACAATTATCATTGAAGGAGATTTTGGATATCTTTTTCAGAATGCATGATCCTACAACCGTCAATTCTCAAGGACCTGATAGGGGAACTCAATATCGTTCTGTTATCTTGACTCACAACGATCAAGATAATGAAATTGCTTGGACGCTGAAGAAAGAGAACAACAAGGGTTGGTACCCAAATCACGAGGTAGTCACAGTGATTGAACCAATAAAGATTTGGCACGATGCCGAAAATTACCATCAACAATATTTGGAAAAGAATCCTGGAGGATACGAATGCCCATCACATTTCATCAGAACAAAACCAAAGGTTTGAGGGGATTTTGCAGATGCCTGCAATAACCTTAATATCTCAGTAACTCAATATCACCTTAATATCTCAGTAACTCAATATCACCTTAATATCTCAGTACCTCAGTACCTCAGTATCTCGATGTCTCAATAACCTCAGTATCGCAATATCTCAACAACTCAACATCTTACTCACTAGTGCAATAATGATCTCACCCACTAAAGTATTCTAATATCATTTTCCAACACATTTTGCACATTTTAACTCGAATGGCTGCTCCACTATATATAGATTTTCATGAAAAATTGATCTGCAGCTATTCTAGTTATGGTCTTTACCAAATTTCACCTATTTATCTAATTTATGTGTCCCATAATTTAATCATATTCAAATTACATTTTCTGTATGAAATGATCTCAAATATGGATCAATCGAGTGTAGTTGAGGAAACTATGTGTTATTTGCTTCTCCGTACATCTTCGAATCTGTAGTGAAGCTAACCATCAGAGAGTCTCTAAGTCAGACTTAGCTGATCCAACCTCCACAGTAGTAAACTATAAATCTCCATATAACTGCCCCACGACCTGCATATAAAACCATCTTCCTACGCGTCTGAAAATTGTTGAAGAGCTGCCAAATCCTCCAGCTTCTCTATAGTTATCAGTCAGTTGCTCAAATTGTGTAGAAAATCAAGATCTCACACATCAATCTAAGCTAAAGGGTGTAACAATTAATCACAGAGAGCATTGTCACCTAATAAATTTAAAAAAAACTCAACTAGCCAGAAATTCTAGGTCTTCACAAGTTATAAATCACATTAAGATTAATCAGACCTCTCTATCGAACCTCACTAAAAGTCATTACTCATTACTTCTCAGGAATAATCAGACTTATCACAAAATCGTTATCTATCAACCCTTTTAACCTATCAAATACTCCACATAATGTCACTCTGGGTCGATAAATATCGCCCCAAATCGCTCTCGCAATTATCCTACCACTCGTCCATAACTCAAAACCTTACTGCGCTCTCAAAATCAGGAGACTTCCCCCACTTACTTATCTATGGACCTTCAGGAGCAGGTAAAAAAACCAGAATATATTGTACTCTTAATGAGATCTTTGGAGCATCGGTGGAAAAGTTGAAAATCGACGTCAAAACGTTTGTGACTTCAAGTAATAGAAAATTGGAGTTCAATATCTTGAGTTCTCCATATCATCTTGAAATCACACCTTCAGACATGGGTAACAACGATAGAGTGGTAATCCAAGACTTGTTGAAGGATGTTGGATCCACAGAACAGGTGGACTTCAGCTCGTCCAGTACTAAAAAACATCGTTTCAAAATCGTTATCATAAACGAAGCCGATTCTTTGAGTAGAGATGCACAGGCTGCTTTGAGAAGAACTATGGAAAAATATTCCTCCAACATCAGATTGATCTTGGTTTGCAATTCGATTTCGAACATTACTCCTCCCATCAAATCGAGAACTCTCTTGGTAAGAATCCCAAGTCCAAGCGTTGAAGAAATCACCGAGATCCTTTTGAAGGTAGCCAAGAAGGAGGGTGTGAAATTCAGTTCAAATAATGATCAGGAAATCTCTACTTTCTTGGAAAAAGTGTCTATAAACTCAAACAGAAACCTCAGAAAGGCGTTACTAAGCTTCGAGACCCTTGCCATGCAAAATGAAACTATTCAGGTCACCAATAACAACCTTGCTATCTTAAACTTGGACTGGGAAGTTATCATTAGAAACTTGGCTCAAACAATTTCAACTAATAGAAATGTAGCTACGTTAGCCAAGATCAGAGTCATCTTCTACGAATTGCTCTCTCATTGTATCCCACCAAGAATTATTCTCAAGACTTTGTTGTTTGATTTGCTTGACTTATTCAAGAACGATAAGGTTATCAGAGACTTGACTGATTTGGCTTCGGTGTTTGATGAGAGATTGAGTTTGGGTCAAAAGAGTATATTTCATTTGGAGGGATTCGTGGCTAAAGCAATGGTAGTTATTGAACGTTCCTAGTAATTGATCAAGGCGATAAAAAATAGTTGATCAAGGCGATAAAGAACATTGGAGTATGATCATAGAGATTGTGATCAAGTTAATCGAAATTCCTACCACAACTTATGGCCTTAGGTATCTGTTGATCTACAATTACACTAGTTATGACCTGTCAAATCAGAACACATAACAAACACACGCCAGTGCTGCCTTGAGTGTACTTCATACTCAATCATACCAACCTACATTCCACTATTTCAATCTTAATTACCTATAAAATCTAAATATCATAAAAATTTGATACGTAGAAACAAATCACGATACTTACACAGTTAATTCCTTAGCCATAAGCCGGGAATAGATAAATGTAGCGACTTGACAGGTAGTATTGAAATATTGGCCCCGTGGGAGTAATAGTACCCAAATATCCTGGTCGTAGTCTAGAATCTCTACTCTTGAACCTTATTGTCCTTCGTATCTGTTAAAGGAGCAATATTCGAAGATCCTACAATATCCTCATAATCTGGAGGAGCCTGGGCATCTCCGGAGTCCTTTACATCTCCGGAATCCTTTGCATCAGGGTGGCCAATCTTTCCGTGCTCAGCATCGTCAATACCAAAATGTTGTCTTGGTTGAGTTGGCTCTTGATTTTCTGCATCAATTCCTGAATCATGGCCCGTCTCAGTGTGTTCAGAATCGACCCCTAGTTGATTTTCATCATCATTGATTCTAATATATCCTTCGTTTCTGGAGGTTTGTGGGAACTTCACTAGAATGAAATAAACTGCAAACAATACCCCAGGCAAATGGCCCAATAACGTTAACAATACTGACACCAAAAACTCCATGGTAAAGATGGTGTTTCCCAGGAGTAGAAATACCGGTAATGGTGGCAAAATTATTCCCATCACTACAAGGATAAGTTTCTGGAAATCAGAAGGAGGCTCGGTCTGCTCCGCGGTTGATCTGTTGCGTGCCATCGTAATTGTGATGTGTCGTTTAGTAGTTGTAGTTGAAAGTGTAACTAGGAGTAACTAATAAAAAGTCACTACAGATCTTGAGGCTGGGGAGTCAGGTGCAGGTACAAAAAGGGAAAGATCACCACCGCAAGGACTAATAATACATAGCGAATAATTTAGTGAATTGGAGGAAATATGTGATTAGTGTAGCTAATTGGAGCAGGCGAGGTCAGAAGTTTCAACCACAAGCAATTCTAAAGTTCTCTATATATTCTGTCAACTACTTTTTCTCCAGTCTGTAGATACTCTATCCAAGTCCACATTTCTTTGGATAAACAAAGAATTGTATTGTGATTGTGTATGTCACTATAGAACTAGATAACTATATAACTAGATATCTATATGACTATAGAACTACGGGGCCTCGGGCTTACCCTACAAGAATGATGTGTTTACGTAATATAATATAATCTCTTGGTGAGTACTACAACACTTCAATATTCCAACACTTCTGTAGAGTATTGCAACAATTCTCAGTTAAGCCTTCCGTTTCACTAAATTACTTAGCGCAGGCTCGATAAGCTTGTTGAATAGATGAAACATCGATCCAATTAAAGGTCCTCTTCACGATACATTCTCCATGAGCTAGATACCAGTAATAGTGTAGTGTCTTCGCTGCCAAAAAGCGCACTAAAATCCACCAAATATCTGATAAGAACCCAATAACATCACACCATGGACTACGTAAAAAAGGCAATATGGGGGCCAGATCCAAAGGAACAAGTAAGTATATGGGTTAATTGACTGGGAGGGATTATTTGTTTGGCGATATTGATGATTCTCCGGTCGTGGCAAGCAGAATAGATAGGAGAATAACATGGTCATAGATGGACAGAACCTCGACAACAAATGGAGAAACTATGAAGAGGACGACAAAGACCACGTAGTCGACAGTGACAATACGTGGCATGGCTTCTGAGACTGGTCTGCTAAGAGCATCCTCTGAATTTTGGGACGGAGCCTTGGATAGAGAAAATCAAGACATAGAATATCATGAGATATCCGTCATTCGTGTATTACAACTACCGAAAATCTATAGAGAGGTTCAATAACTCGACCAGTAGAATGATTTTCTGAGAACTATCTTGTCTGAAGAGTATGTTGTCTAAAAACTATGTTGTCTAAAACTATCCTATCTAAAAAGTATCTACTTGTGGGATAGTGGATATTCTTCACCTCAAATCCTTAAATTACTCAAATTTTAAGCTATTTTGATTTACTCCCCTCTTATTATGGAATACTAACATATAGATGCGGAAAATCAACCAAGTGCTTCGTAAAAACAAACGAGAGCTCGACAAATCCATGAACCAACTACAAACGCTCAAAAAGAAGACTGAAACGTTAATTAAGAAATCTGCCAAAGAAAAAGATCTCAAAACTGCAAAGCTCTACGCTAAAGAAATCATCAACATCAACCGTCAACATACGAAATTGCATACTTCAAAAACAAGATTGGATTCCATTGGAATGTCGGTGAACGAACAATGGCAAATGAACAAACTCACACAGTCGTTGCACTCACTGACAACTGTCATGAGGGATGTCAATTCCTTGATGCATATCGGTGTAGTTCTGGGTACCATGCAAGAGTTATCCAAGGAGTTAATGAAGGCAGGAATAATCAACGAGATGATGGAAGATATGGTCGATTTAGATTTCGAAGAAGATGAAGAGTTGGAAAGTGAATCACAACAAGAAGTTGACAAGATCATTGAAAGCTTGACCAAAGATAAGTTTGAGAAGATCGAAGCCGAAGTTCCTGCTGAAAGATTTGAACAAGAAGAACCAGAAGTTGAAAATGTGATCGAGGACGAAGAGGCTTTGGATGAAATGAGACAAAGATTAAGAGCATTACAAGAGTGATTTTGAGATTGTTTCAAGAGAGATCTGGCTAAAGAAACTGATGAACTTTAGATGTTTATGACACACTCAGAGCTAGTTAGCGTTTCTCCAACTATATTGAATCATCCTGTAACTTATTAATTCGTCACTACCATGCTGAACACTTAAATATCGAGTCCTCACCATTCATATCTAATTGGAATCGGCAGTATTGTACTATATTTCTTGAAATTTATTCGTGTAGAAGAAGCTCTAGAGATAATGAAATGAGTGAAATCCCACACCAGAGTTGATCAATGTATTGTCTACCTCCATTGACTAATAGCCCCAGCAACACCACCGTTCTGACCTATTCTCCTACAAATTGTACAGCTGCTAATATAAGAGAGGATTAAAGTATACACCCAACCGCGAAGAGAATAACATAAAAAGTCGGACAAACAATGCTTGCCGAAGAGTCAAAAGAGTGTGACTGTCTAAACTTCAAACCATTATTGAGAGTAGATTCGTTAACTTTGGAAATTATCTTATCAAAGTTGTCTGGACTCTTAGGAAGATCGAGAGCTGGTTCGGTGGATTTATTGTTGAAATCACTTATAGATGTCAAAGATTTCATACCAATAGATTTGAAATTGAAAACAGAATCAGCTTTTGGACCTTTAACCATTTCTTCTTTAACCATTTCGAATTCTTGAGGTACTTTTTGAACCTTTTCCTGTGGAATATCATCCTCCAAAGCCTTATCCTCCAGAGCCTCTTCAAGATTCTCGGAGGTAAATAGATTTTCTTGTTTGGTCTTGGACAAGAGAAACTTATTTGGAATTTCATACCTATGATCCAAAGCAGACATTGTAACGTTGGCATTGGTCAAGTTATTATCTACCATGTATGGCCAGAACCAAAATTTCTTACAGTCTTCGTCGTCTTCTTCTACCTGGTTTTTTTCCAAATCCACATTGAAATATAAACCAGCACTAGCATGCAAACCTTTATTCTTTCTCTCTTTGTCAGACATGGCAAGGATTTCATTGTTAGAGAAAGATAAGTTAGCAAAGTTTGAAAAAGTCAAGTTGGAATAAGATTCAGGAACAAGCGAGGTGGTAGAATTGGCCGTCTCAGAATCAATGAGCTTTGTGTCCGTTTTGGCTGCAATTTTCTTTACATAATTTCCTGTATGGCTTGCGTTGTAACTCGACTTTCCCACCTCGAAAAAAATCCCAGCGTCAAGATGGAAACCCTTCTTCTTCTTCTTCTGTTTCTTCTTTTTGTATTTGGTTGGTCTGACCAACGAATCCAAAGTTGAGTTTGAAGAAGAGTTGGAAGAATTCTTGAATGGATAGTTTTCATAGTTGGGTTCAAAAATTTGGTACGTGAAGAATGGAGAGAATTTGTGAGATTTTAAAGGCGAGTCGGTGAAATCATTAACTGTATCAACGGAATCGTTAAGTGAGTCATCAATATCTTTAAGATCAGCAATTGTATCAACTTTATTAAGATCGCTAAATGTACCAACTTCACCGAACGAGTTACTAAAATCATTGTTTTCTGTAAGACTACCATCAAAAGTCTTGAGATCTAAGCTATTCAGAGAGTTCTCTCCCTTGAGACTCAGACCAAACAGCACAGTAGCATACAACAATATGAAAATGAAATACATTTGGTGAAGAAGTTTACAAACGAATTGCTGCAAAATTTATTTATCTACCGCAAATGCGAATATTATATACAGGATATCCGAAGACCGAGATAGAGGAGACATAGACAGCGCTAAGGAGATAGGGAAAAGGTGACAGCTAGACAGCTAGACAGACAGATAGTTACATTTAGTGATGAAATATATAATTTGATATCAGCTACACTATACAATTTTCCTTTATTTTGACCCTGTTCAATATAATGGCCTCAGAAGACAATTGAAACTCTCATTGGATAGTGTCGCTAAACTCTCGCTAAGTCTAGTGGTAGAGGCTAAATATATTGAGTAGTAGAGTAGCGTATTTCTATACAACAAGAGGAAATTGATAGAATTTTGCAGCCAATTATTACATCCAATATCATAAATGATTTCTTTTTCTAATGATATCTCCGATAATATCTCGTTCATACATTTCTTTGATCCAGCCATTATATAGACAAATCTCGGTCGCAATTCTTCCAAGTGAGATATTCGGACTTAAGTAGGATACAAATATAATCTCTAGACGTTGTATTAATTTCTAGATAATAGAGGTGACAAAAATTGTCAATATGGTACATAATTTATAGATTTGAATGATTCAAAGCAAGAGGAAGAGTAGGAAAGGTCACAATATTGAACTTTCGTTGGAGGTTTAACCTGGTGATAGTTCCCAGAGTTCCTAGAGGTCTAAGTGATCAATCTCAGAAGATGATGCGACAAAGTGAAGTAAAACTAAGTGATCACTACTCACTTATCACTTGACCGAAGAAATAATTTCACGGAGTTGCTCACATCATAAATACGCCATCTTATTGAGCACTATTTTCTTTCTATATCATGGAATATCTGATGAGTATTTAATTAGAGATATTCCTTTAAAAAATAGTACCACAGTTTCTGAATAGAATTAGGACATATCTCTCACAAGAGATGTGTAAATAAGGCTACAAAAACCTCTCGCTGTAGACATTATCATAATTTCTCTTTTTTATATCTCTTACTGTATCTCCCGCAGTAATCTCGTAATGATCTTCTAGGCTCACTGATCTATTAAAGTTTCAAGTAAACTCCCTCTTCAGATAATATTTCACATTCTTTCCTTATACTATCATCCAACTGATCTATCTCGTTCATGACGTTCACCTTTTCATCATTTGTATACTGATAAGGATAACTTTTGACTCCGTCGGTGAGACCTTCAGTTGGCACTTCTGGAATACTGGTTATCAGATAAGATAACTGATTTGTAGAGGGTTCGTTCAAAAACGTCGTCACATCTATTAAATGATCCGATAAGTCGTTCACTATTATGTTTAGTTCGGATTGGCGCTGTTGCTGCTTTAAAAGTTCTGCTTCTTGGAGGTAGTCGTCAGAGAACATTTGTTGGTTTCGAAGGAGAGAGGAAGTTTCATTGAGCTCATCGTCGGTAGAGTCACCTAAACCTAAACAAGATAAGCAAGCACCCATTATAACAGTTGGTAGTAGTAGCAGTAGAGGTGATAGAAGAAGCGTGATAAGTTGTGAAATAACGTCTTTAATTTATTGGGGCGTGTGTGTGTGAACAATTAACCAGCAACCAGTGCGATAGATAAACATAATGAGAAAAAAAAGATTAGTGAGGAATCTTCAAAATTACAGGAGATACGAAATAATTAGTGCGGAATCCTCACAATTTCGAGAGATTTGAAAATAATTAGTGAGAAATCCTCAGAATTACGAGAGATACGAAAATAATTAGTGATAGAATCCAAGATATATTTGGAACTTAGTGGGAAAACATAATTTTATCGGATAATCTCTCAATTATATGATCAAATAGACAAGAGCAAAGAATAAAGATTTGGGATAGATAAGAAACTTATGTGACTTGATTTAGTAGAACTATTTGATATAATAATCTTACTAGTGCAACCTAAGATTGGGGCACTTCATCATTTTATACAATTCTAGAACAAATAATATTGGGATAGAAGGATCTCTTAAGATTCTAAATTTCTCTAAAATTTCTAAATATCTCAAGAGATGGCTCTTGCAGTATGTCAGTTATTTTCCAGTCTCTGTTCTCAGATATGCCTTTCCATCATAATAGTATAGAAGCGTTGACGTAATCCATTCATCGTTACGATCAAGTACGACGCGACAAATTTAGATAAGAAACGACATTTTGAGCTAGGAACATTTACGTAATGTGTGACATAGAACAATTTCACAGTTCGTGACAGCAATTTCGTAGAGGGTTAGACCTGAAATCAGCAAGCTTATTTGCCTAATAATATTTTCACAGGGGTTTTGTAGGGCTTCTAGTATACCGCGATCCAAGAAACCTTTTAAGCGCCTGTAATGCTTGCGCATTTTGACTATAGCGGTTATGACTTAGTATAAAACGTCACCAAGCACCCAAATCTTTTCACTAACTAATGATCTTCCTTTTACCGCTCGAGCTTCTCGATCTAACATTCACGTTCCTTGACCCAAGTGAACTAAAACGCTTATTCCAACTTGATGAGTTTATAGAGTGTACCCCTACTCTGAAATGTGGTGAGTTTGCACAGCCGTATGACTCGGCATACAGAGTCATCAGACACTTAGCTCTCAAGAACTATTATCGACACCTCGTAATGTCTAGTTTCACGGCGGTAGGAAATTTCCAGATTCATGAATTGCAGTACTTGATCAAAAACCAAATAGTCATTCATCCAAAGGATATCTCATTTGTTGTGGCCAGTGATGGCGTCGATTTTGTACGCAAGTTTTGCGTATATTCTAAGTGGTTAAATCTCTACAGCAAAGAGATCAATTTGGAGTTAGTTTTTGCAGGCGAAGAGGAAGTCAATTTGGTCAACGAGGTTTTCGAGGCGTTGATCAGAAGTGGCTGCGAAATAAATAAGTTAAAGGTCAAGAGAGTTCTAGTTATGGGCACACAAGTTCGTTTAATCGAAGACGAGGAATTAGAGGATTTAATAGAATTAGCTGATCCACAAGATTTACAGGATTCATCAGCAGCAAATCTTCAAAACAATCAGGATTCTCTTACTCAAATTCCAATCGATGGATTTGATAATTTGGTAGTTTTAAATGAAACTTCGAATTCACATGAGTTTCATACTTCATCTTATAACTTTAGAATCCAGGTCAAGTATCTTCAACTCCATCTCTTTGATTCATCAGCAATCATCAACCACCTTAAACTCAATTCAAGCTGCTTTTTATGTGACAACTTAGCAACCTTAAACTTATCGTACAACACTTTGAATGATTTGTCACAAATAAAATTTCCTTCAACACTTGTGGAATTGAACTTATCGAATAATTATTTATTAAGTTTGAGCAGTCTCAAATGGACCGACCTTACAAACTTGAAAGTTTTAAATCTTGCAAATAACAATTTGATGTCGATAGACTTGAGCGATAGAAGGGTTACTAGAGAGGAAGAGAACAGCTTCCCGTATTCTCTCGCTCATCTTAACCTATCTGGCAACAATTTGTTGGAATTGAACCTTAACTGTAAATTGTTTACTGAGCTTGAGGACATCGACTTGTCAAGAAATTGTCTCACTCAGTTATCAAAGTTTCCTGCAAAACTATTGAAAATAAATCTTACAGGGAACTATATAAGTTCATTTTTTGAACAACTCAACGGTGAAATATTTCCCAAGAATCTTGATGAGCTTAATATTTCGTTTTGCAAAATCGATTACAATAAATGCAATGCCCAAGAATTGGTTGCAAAATTATTGAAATTGGAAAAGTTGGAGAAGTTGAGAGTCTTGAGATTAAGTGGATGCCATAGAGATAACTGTCTTTCAAAGGAAATACCAAGTATGGAAATACTAATTTGAGGACTAAAAGGCGAATAAGAAAATTACAGAGTTTGGCTGAAGAATATAGGGTTGATTGAGGTTAAGTATACAATTATAGGGAGTAATTATTCAGCTATACTGAAGGCAGATACATTTCTAAATCTAGAAGCATTTCAGCTAGGCCTTTTTGCTTTTTATTGCTATCTTTGAGGGTCGTTGAACGTTCCCATCAACAAGTTGCAACCACAGAATGTTAATATCATTGTACATTATGAGTCGCTGAACTCCTGTGATCATAGAGTTCCCTTTTGAATAACAAAGGGAATTTTGAGCCACATGCCACCATAAAGATCTACCGTTGAGTCGAATCGCATTATATAGAATATAGAGACATGATTCATATTGAGAGATCTTGAGGATTTAGCTTACAGAAATACGGAGGAATAAAGTTATAGATTTAATGAGGTACTATGTGTAGGTCTTGGGAGGTACTGAATCCACACTTATCCATTAGAATATGGATTAGGAAAACTTATTCCACAATTTCCAATTGATCAATTAACCGATACCGAAAAGAAATATATAGAGATTGTATTTGTTTCTGTAAGTAAATTCTTTGGGTTATAAATTTCTTCCATTTTATTAAAGTTAATCATATTAATGGAATTACCCATATTTAAATTGCTACTAGTATTTCATTTTTTGGACAACATGACAGCGCTGTTCATGGAGGTTACTTATGCAAATAAACCGTGATTACGTAATCTAGTATTAGAACAGATTGACTCCACAACTCCGAGATTGACAGGTGCTGCAAGTTAAGTCCGACAAATCTAAAAAGTTGCAAATAAATTATTCCTACAAACTTCGCTATTTTATACAAACAACTTAGCTATATTGTATCAGATCTTCGTTTATTTTAAATAACTAGTTTTGAGTACACGTATTTTTAACCACCAAAATTACTGCTCTAATAAGCGTTGCCAAGTCTGCCTCAGAGATAATATATGGTGGCATAATGTAAATTAACTTTCCGAAGGGCCTAATCCATACACCCAATTCAACGAATTGTTTCTGAGCAGCAGCCATATCAACAGCAAAATTGAGTTCTACCACACCAATGCTGCCTAGAACTCTTACGTCCTTAACTTGTTCATAGCCCTCATCTTTTAGAGGTAGAAGCTCAGACACTAACTGTCTTTCAATATTGTTGACTTGAATTTTCCAATCACCTTGTTCCAAAATTTCTAAATTTTTATACGCAACATGGCAAGCTAAGGGATTGCCCATAAAGGTAGGGCCATGCATAAAGCATTTAGCTTCTCCTAAACTAATTGTATCTGCAACTTCCCTTGTGGTAAGAACAGCCGATAAAGTCATATATCCTCCTGTTATCGCCTTTCCTAAACAAATAATATCCGGACAAATGTTTGCATGCTCATATGCAAATAATTTCCCGGTTCTACCAAATCCAGTAGCAATTTCGTCAAGAATTAAAAGAACACCATACGTATCACATAACTCTCTTACCCGCTTAAGATATTGAGGGTGATACATTCTCATACCCCCGGCCCCTTGAAGAATTGGTTCTAATATCACAGCAGCAATAGAATGGTGATTTTGCAGAATTAGTGATTTAAAGCTTTCTATGTCGCTTTCATCCCAAATATCGTTAAACTGTACTTGAGGCGCTTCAGCAAATAAGTTTGCTGGAACGTAATCTGTATACAAAGAATGCATGGAACTAACGGGATCACATACTGACATTGCGCCAAATGTATCTCCATGGTAGCCATTCTTTATGGTCAAGAACTTTTTCTTTGAGAGTTGACCTTTTGAATGACAGTATTGTATCGCCATCTTCAAAGCGACCTCAACAGCAACAGAGCCTGAATCTGCTAAGAATGTGCACTCTAATTTTGGGTGTGTCATTTTGACAAGCTTCTTACAAAGATTAACAGCAGGAGCATGGGTTATTCCTCCGAACATAACATGCGACATTCGGGAAGCTTGATCAATTAAAGCTTGATTTAAGACGGGATGATTATAGCCATGAATTGTACACCACCACGAAGACATACCATCAATTAATTCCTTATTGCCTGAAGTCTTGATACGTACACCACTGGCTGACACAATAGGGTAGCATGGTAATGGATCTACCATTGACGTATAAGGATGCCAGATATGCTTGCTATCAAATTCCGTGTCTATATCTTCCATACTTGAGGTTTCTATAATCATTTTTATATTTCTAATAAATTAAAGCAAAAGTGGACAATGATACTTCCTAAATAGTTTTTGAATCGAGATTATTCGGAATGATTCGTATGACACCATGGGAAGTTGACTCAGAGTCATCAAAAATGTCCGCACTATTTTTGTGTATATATTTAGACATAGAAGTACGCCCATCTGACAAATTATAATACATATCATATAAAAAATGAAAGGTGTTTTTATTACAGGAACTGACACAGATGTTGGGAAAACGTTTGTCTCTGCATTGTTAGCGAAAGCTTGGAATTCAAATTACTGGAAGCCCATTCAAACCGGTTTAAACTCTTGTCCACTTGATACAGAAACAGTGAAAGACCTCTCCGGTTTACCGGATGATCATTTCGAGCCACCGCGTATCGAATTGCAAGAGCCTTTATCACCATGGAGGGCAGCCATTTTGGAGAATACGACAATTTCGATTGACGAATTTGATATTCCTCACAGATTTAAGGACAGCGATAGACCAATAGTCGTGGAGGGTGCAGGCGGCTTATTTGTTCCTATCACCGAAACAAAGATTACCACAGACTTGATTCAAAAGTTGGGTTTTCCTGTTATTTTAGTGGCAAGAAGTGGGTTGGGTACTATTAACCACACGCTTTTGAGTATTGAACATTTGAGAAGTAGAAACATCAGAATCGTAGGTATTGTATTAGATGGTAAACCAAATCCTGATAATGCCGCTGCTATCGTCCAATTTGCAAAAGATATTCCTATTATCTGTCAAGTTCCAGAAATCGATATGTCTCTTACTCTGATAGACAGTTTGTTACCTTTGGTCCCAAAGTTTGAAATTTTGGGTATAGAATAATTTGCAACTAGGTAAATAGCGCACCGCGACGAATAAAAAATTGTGCAACATTTTGACTCGTAGTCATTGACTCATAGTCATTACGTCAACCTCGAATGATGTTAGTCGTATAAATAGTTGATAAATGCTTGCGAAAAGAATGATTTTGTAAATAGTTAAACAAACAGACTACTCGTTCTCGGTATTCAATGATGGAATCATCAAAGAGCATTGCTCTGGAGAAATCAAATGAAGTTGAAAGTGAAAATGAGAATCACTCCCAGTTGAAGTTATCTACCAACTTTTCGTGGTGGTCACTATTTGGTATTAGTTTTGGGTTAACCAACTCTTGGCTTGGAATTTCGTCTTCTTTAGCCACCGGTATTTCTTCCGGTGGGCCTGTATTGATTGTATATGGGCTTGTGATTGGTTTTGTTTTCAACCTCGCGGTTGCAATCACTTTATCTGAATTGGTTTCTTGTTTCCCGAATTCAGGTGGGCAATATTACTGGACCTTAAATTTGGCTCCTGCCAGATACAGACGTTTTTTATCGTACAGCTGTGGGTGCTTAAGTTATGCAGGAGCTTTGTTTACCAATGCATCAATTACATCTGGCCTTGCAACAAGCATAATGGCTATATACGATTTATGCCATCCATCTTTCAACTTGAAACGTTGGCATATCTTTTTAACTTACGAACTTCTCAATTTATTGGTATCAATATTCAACATATGGTATAGATTTTTGCCCTTATTGTCGTCATCGGCCTTATACGTATCAATGGTCGCATTCGTCGTCACTTTAGTAACATGCTTGGCGTGCTCAAGTGGTGACTTTCAGCAAGCCGACTTTGTTTTTAAAGATTTTACTAATACAACTGGGTGGAAAAACCCAGGAATGGGTTTTATTGTGGGTTTAGTTAATCCAATGTGGTGTTTTGTCGGCTTAGATTCGGCAACACATATGGTTGATGAATTGGGAATTTCACGATCCAGAATACTCATACCACGGGCAATCTTGGGAACTGTTGTCCTAGGCTTTATCACTGCATTTTCATATTCTGTATCGATGTTTTTCTGTATTCGTTACCAAGAAGAAGTAGTTGAAGCATTATTGCCCATATTAGAGATTTTTCACCAGTCAACCAAAAGTAAGCCAGCAGCGATTGTTCTTCAATGCCTATGCATAACAACTGGATTCCTCTGTAACGTCGTTGCTAACACATGGCAAGCAAGGATCTGTTGGTCGTTTTCTCGTGATAACGGTTTACCAGGTTCTAAATTTTGGCTGGTCATTAACAACAAATCAAGGCTTCCAATAAATGCCCACTTGGTAACTAACTTTTGGATAGGAGTTATTGGCTGTATCTTTCTTGGTTCTAGTACTGCATTCAATGCTATCATTACCGCGTGCATTACTTTACTATTAATATCTTACTCTATTCCAACAGTATGTTTATTAGTGCATGGCAGAGAGAATGTTAAGAAAGGGCCTTTTTGGTGTGGAAAATTAGGCTGGATATGTAATATCATGACTATAGTGTGGACCTTGTTTTGTTTGATATTTCTTTCGTTTCCTTATGTTATACCAGTAACAAGAGGTTCCATGAATTATGTATCTGTGGTATATGCCACGATTGGTCTCTATATAGTTATCGATTGGAGGGTTAGAAAAAAGACTATCTTGTGTGGAAATGAAGACTTCCCAGCTTCTATCCAGTCCTAAACATTGGAATTAGTGTGCCCAATATATTTCCTTCTACTTAATTAATTAAAAAGTATACATTAAATTTTGAATATCGTTCATTAATTAGCATAAATATTAATTGCAAAAACCGTATTTTATATAGAAAACCTCAATTTTCTGTAGTATAAACTTGAACTAAAAATTGCGATTCAAGCGCTTTATCAGGAGTGTAATTCGCAGGCAAAATTCAAAATCAGGGGTGGCCAACTCCTTCTAAACAAATATGTCTAAAGCATTATGTTACTACGCCTTTGAAGCTCTATATACGCACCATTATCCTGAAATACCTAGCGTGACACTTAGTGAGTTTTTCTCGTTATCTGGAGAATCATCGTCTTCGCTCCCGTCTTCAGCTCCACTTTTCGTGACATGGACCAAGAATGGTGACTTGCGTGGATGTATTGGAACATTTCAAAAGCTCCCTATCAAGTCCGGAATATCTCAGTTCTCTCTAACGTCAGCATTGCAAGATTCACGATTTTCACCCATCTCCAAATCTGAATTATCTTCGTTGAAGGTGGGCGTGACGTTATTGGACAATTTCATAGAAATTAATGAATGGGACGATTGGTCAGTGGGCTTGAATGGCTTGAGAGTGGAAATTGAACACAGAGGACATTTTTCAGGCACATTTTTGCCGTCAGTAGCGGAAGATGAAGAATGGGATAAAGAAACAACTTTATATTATTTGTTGAAGAAATCGAGCTATGACGGAGTACGCAAGGGGAAAGAAGTAGATTTTTACAAAAGGGGCTTGCAAGAGGGCTGGTTGAAATTGACGAGATATGATGGGTTAAAGGCTGAAGCTACTTGGAAGGAATTTCTTTCCAAACGAAGTGAGGAATAGGAGAAAGCGAGTGTTGGAATGGACCAACATTGAGAATTGAAATACTATTGTATAGTACTCATTGTTTCTAAGAGATGCCATATCTTGTAAGAGGATCTTCATTGGGTTTGAGGAAAGTTTATAGTCCGTTTCGAGAAGTCTCCCAAGACAAATAGATATATGGTTATTGTATTTGTTGGTATAGAATATTCCATCGAAAACTTTAACCAGTCTAATTTAGAAAATAGATGATATATTGCCTGTAATCTATACCATGAAAGTATGGATTGCACTACGAGTATCTTCAGGTAACACAAATCTATTGTGGACACGGTGGCTGAATCTGTTCCATTCAGACGTATGAAATCTTAAAAACTCGTCTCAGCTAACTTTGAAATGTCCTATCTTGGTAATTAATATGTCATATATATTCTATTAGAGAGTTGAATGATTATTTGAACAAACTATACTTCAAAATAAGCTTTTACACGATTTCCTCAAGAACTGCTGGCAGAACTAATTAAATCAATATATACGAAACTTGATGCTTGAATTTCTCTACTAAATTGTAATCTTAGGCTAAACTTGTTAGACCCAGACTAGACGTAGACATTGTCGCCGCTTCTGTTAGTATTGCAGTCGTCTCTCTAATGTATTTTTGTGTCTTTCAGAACAGTGACTATGCTCCTGTTTTGAATATATTCACCACCCCATACATGACTACCCCACTAATCACTGGTATAGTAAGATTGTCATCAACTCCCTCTATAATTTCACTAACACTAGAAATCAAACCTCCAATCACTGCAAAACCCACGAGACTCAATCTTGATTCTTTTGGATTATACCATATATCACTAGCGATATTGCCATATCCTTGGTATGTAGGAATCAAATATCCATAGAGCAAGTAACAGCACGCCATCCCAGTGAAAAAGTTGGCTATACAACCTGCTAGTGACTTGTGACTACCAATTTTAGGAGTATATTTGCCGAACTCTCTTCCAGCCATCGAGGCCATGGTATCACCCCAACTCAAGAAGAAATTGGCCAACACCACCAAATCTTTGGGCAAGAAATATGAATTGAAAAGCAAGCCGATCAAAAAGTAGAAGATCCCATTTATTTGGTGAAACTCCGAAGTCCGCATCATAAACCCATAATGTCGAATACAAAACTCATTGAATTTAGGAGACGTGAGTCGAAGAAATTCTTGTCCTAGGCAGAGAATCGTCATAGCGATCAACGGTACGACGAGCTGTTTTGGATTATAGTCGTTTACCAACAACCAGACGGTGAAAAACCCCGTTAGAGAGTGGAATACCTTCCGAGGAACTTCATGTCTTTTGAAGAAAGACTTTTGAGATGTGGGTGAGCTTGTGGCAATGGAGATGGATGATATTGGTGCAGAGGATCTCGTTCTTTTCGCTTCAGTACTAGCTGAGACTGAAGTAGAAGTTGAAACCGAAGAAAGCATACCAATTCGATGATCTGGTAGTACTTAGAAGACGTGAAATGTATAGAAAATCTAAAAAGTTGTAGTTAGAAAATTCGAAAAAGGGTCTTGGATAATTCTGTGGAGACTTTGACCGTGAAACTTGTTCTGCACAATGTCAATCACTTCTCCTTATCCGGAGCAGCTTTAAATCTTACCTCTGTTGTGAGCCTAGTCTGATCCTACCCTATGCCCAGGCTTTTCGACGAGTTGACGACGGCTAATTGGCTGTGAAATTCAAGATCTGGGATTTTATGTCGCACGACATTTTCCTTATGACCATATCAGGAAATAATTATGGAACCCAAAATGATGAAATCCTGATGAAATTTTGATGAAATTTCGAACACAATTCTGAAAGGAGAAAAAGATCCACTTAGACGGAGGTGGTTGATGTTTTCTACTTAAATTATAGGAGATAATTGTAAATCTGGCCCAGGTTGGCGACGTGGTGGTCCAGCCCTTTATCAAATCGCTACCACGACAAATTAAATACAGACAATAATGAGAGCAAACTATCAGAAAGATGACTAAACAACTTAGGAACATTATTAGGATTACAGATAGTCTATAAGAATAGACTAAATCACGGCTTGTCTTCAGACTGTCAACGACTAGACCCTTTGCAAATATCATGTTATAATACGAGAGAGGATAATTAAAAAGAATACATTAACTAACAAATACTGAATCAATAACCGATAAACAAAGAGAATCAAAGTATACCTCAAAGCGAGATGTGGTGTTGTGGACAATTAGGGAATATTCGGTCAAGATATAAAACAGGAACTCTAAAAATGGCAAGGGTTGAACCGAATAATATGGTACATCAGGATGAGGAATGTATATGGGTACGGTCACTGTACAGCTTGGGGTATGATGAATAGTCAATCTGGTTTGGATATGAATGAAGGAAGGAAGTTGAATCATAAATGAAATGAGCGGACAACATCTTTCAGAAGATCTTTATCTATCTCAACGAGTGTTGAAATAAATCTAAGTTATCTAGACGATTTGGGTGGCCTTCACAAGTCCATAAAGGAAGAATCCACTCAAAACTGGGATGGTGAAGTTATCATCAATTTCAAACAAGTCAATGAACTCAGAAACACTGGCAATAACACCACTCAAGATTGCGTATGTATGCAAACCAAGTTTACTTGATTCAGGAGTCCATAAAATGTCTTCTGCAGTATTAAGGTGACTGAAGGCAGGGATGAAGTATCCATAGATCAAATAACAACTGAATACACCAGTTAAGAAACTAGCAGTCGATCCGGCTACGGACTTTCTGGGAGAGATCTTTGGAGTATACTTGCCAAATTGTCTACCAATAGTAGAAGCAGCAGTGTCTGCCCAACTCAACAACAAAACACACATCAAACTAATATCTTTTGGCAAAACAGAAAAGACAATGATCAAACCAATTAAAAACCACAAAACTCCGTTATAAGAGTCCACCTCTTTCTCTCTAATCAAGAACCAAAATGCTTTGACGATCTTTTTGTTCAATTCGGGGTTTTTGAAACGAACGTAATCGTTGGTAAAAATTATAATAAAGAGAGTGACAAGAGGAACAATTAACTGTGTTTGGTGAACTCCACGGGTGTATAACCATAAAGTTAAGGTACCAATAGATGAATGCAAAAGTTTTCTAGGAACTTCGTGCTTGAAAATAAATTTACGCAATTCTGATTTTTGGTATACGGAAGTGATGGCAGCGACGGCTTCGTTGACTTTAGCGACATGGAACTCGTCTTTACTAATTTTGGTATTATCCTCAACGACAGCATCGTCAGAAGACTTAATATCGGCAGATTCGGCGACCTCAGTACTGTTGTTGTGCTTGTTAACAACGTCATTCTCCGTGGCTTCGTCAGCGATAAGTTCTTTGAGTTCACCCTCGTCAATGATTTCCTCTTCATCCTCACTCTCCACTTCACTTTCCACCTCTTCATCACTTATGCTTGTGCTCTCATTATATTCATAGGTCTCATCGAATTCCTCCATGTAGCTTTCATTTCCTAAGTCAAGAATGGTTCTCTTGACTGCTGATTTTGGAGTTTTTTGAGTGATTTTTTGAATACTCCGTGGAGTCCTTGGTGTGCTAGGTACAGATGTCATTGTATAATTATGTTGTTACAATTGCATACAAAACCCCTACTAGAAGAAAACTCAGTTGATCTGCTTTGCCACGATAAACTTTTTTTGTATACATTGGAGAAGACGAAAATTGGTGGGTACACGTTTTTGCAAATATGGCTGGGATGGTAATAAAACCGTACTAAAAAGTGAAGGTTTAGACTAATGCTTAGACTAATGACTGATATTTGTTTTTATCACAACGTGAACATCTAATATACTTAGTACAGAAAATGCTTGTTCTCACGATATAGACTGTGAGGACAAATATCACATGCAATTCTTAAGAAACGGCTCGAGCGCGATAGTTGAGAATCTACACAGTTTAGCGAAATCTAATTATTCGTAATAAACACGAAATACATTAATAGTAGACGAACAAACCCACGTAATCGCTTGAAATACTCAGGTAGGATATGAAAATATATAGATTTAAAAAGATATAGTTATCAAGAAATATAAATCGTATTACATACTTATTTTAGATGTAATGAAATATTGAATTGATATAAATATATCTATCTAATCAAGAGATTAAAGAATATATATAGCTGGTGATACAAATCTATGAGCTAATGATAGCATTAAAATACCTGTTATACCTGTCACTGTAGCTGATAATATATCTAAAATACATACTGCCATATCGGAGATTAATCAATAAACTATAATAAGCTACAGTAACCTTTAAAATATGGGAATACTCTGATTACTTCAATTATAAGAATATTCTCTTTTTAATATCATTCAATTATTCAATTATTCTGATTGTTAGGACTATAATAATGGCTTCTTTAGTTGGACTCGGCTACCTAGAGAGTCATGGACGACATTTTATTCTGGTTTAGATACTAATAGTATTGCATTATTTTAAAATGAGATCTGTTTTCCATATAGTAATAAATAAAGTTTTATTGTTAATTGATACGCTTTGAATTATATTTTGATGTGATTTATAATTATATATATATTGATCTGAATTCATATCCATACTCAATTCAAAACTCGGATGTTTATTAATATTTCTAACTATAATGTATGTTCTTTCACGATCATTTATATTCTGATATAGTTAACTGATGAGAAATACAATCAAAACTATACCTGCAAAATACGAAGACAAACAGGGTGCTTGAGTCCATGCAAAGCTCTCCAAATTATAAATGTCCTCGAAATCAAGTTTTGTTTGGGTTTTCTTCCGGTGATGTTTGTGGTGAGTTTTCGCAGCCATTTCTTGATAGCCAACGTTAAACATTGCGTTGACGTTAGACGGAGTTTCGTCAATGATAAACGGGCTCGAGGGGAAATAAGTAGTAGAATTGGAAAGATTTGTGGGCAGGGGGGTTTCAAATGTTGTCTCGCTGGTGATAATTGTAGTATTTCCATTAATGATGATTTCATTCTCGAAATAACTGAATGCTATAGTTGAATTATCTCCAGGTAACAGAGTTGCTTCGTCACTAGATATAAGAGCCTCTATTTCATCTCTAGAAATGTTTTTATCGTTAAGTGGGCCATTCATTCTAGACACCTCATACGTGTCATCTTCCTGTATTATTGGTCCTAAACTCTTTTCAATATCTTCCAACTGAGTTTCATGACCCGGTGTGTTATTATTCAACCAATGCAGTTTGGGTTTATTATACAGTAATTGGGGGATATGATTTATATCTGGGTTTCTATTATGGTCCTGAAATTGAGGCTCGATCATTGCTTTTCTTGAAGGCAGCTGGTTCAAGATGTCCTTGACAGATTTTCTTGAAAGTGACTTCGGGGTGTGATCAAATGGAGAAGGAAACGGCAATTCAATAGTTTTCTCAGATTCCGGAATAAAAGAGACCATGGCTGTGGGTTCGAAAGTATAAGTGTCTTCAGTCTCGAGGGTTTTGGAAAATGGGAAAGAGATATTGACAGTTTCGCCCATTGAGATATCTTTAGTTTCGCCTATTGAGATATCTTCAGTTCCATCATCTGGCGGTTCATTAACCAACTTCAGGTCATTACTAATTTGCAGACTCTTTTGAATCACTTCTAATTTCCTTAATTCTTCGACTCCTTCGTGATCTATATTTTTCTTCTCTTCACTTGCCTGTGGTCTCTCTTGAGATTCAAGCTTTACTTTGGCGATCCGGTTGATCAATTGTTCAATTTTATCCATCAAATCAAGAGATATCAGTGTCGGTTCATCTTTATATATTGTCAGGGTGAATAGTTCTTGTACAGTAGAAGTAACAGTTACTTCTCTTATTTCTGAGATATAGTAGGTCTTTTCGTGAAATACTGTTTTTGTGCCTGGATCAGGGGTAGTAACTATCTGATCAATGGGTCTAGTTTCAGTCAATTCAATCAATTGCGAACTGGCGGTGACCATTGAATCAGCAGAAATGCTCAACTGTGATCTAGTAATAGTTTTACTCAATTGTGGGTGTTCATCATTTGATTTTGAAGCCGTTTTGCTCAATTTTACATTTCTCTTTGTGGTTGTAGACATTTCAGTATTTTCAGAGTTTTTACTTGATTGTTCTTTCTGCAACTCATCAAAAGATACCACGCTTGGTACTGGGAGGTATGGCACCATCGCACCTAGTTGTACGTTTTGAGTGGGCAAAATAGTGAAATATTCATCACTTGAACTTGGATCTCTTTCAGAGAATTTCCTGGTTCTTGATACCTTTCTCTCACTTCCTATCTTCGCCGTTCGGTTTACCCAACGACCATCAGAGCCCACTTCTTTTGTCACCACCGATGTGATAACTAAAACTAGAAACAAAACTGATTTTCTGTTTATCATCTATGTATTTGTGTCAAGTGTCACTTTTTGCAACAATTAAGAGATTTACAAATTTCGCACAACCACAAATACAAATACAAATTTGCAGCCGATCAGAATATTAGAAAATAATTATCTCGAGATTAAAGTGAAGACAATTATAAAACTCTTACGGCTTCTAATTGGTCCCTGAATTATGTAATTAATTCTTGAATTGTATAATTAATCGAGTTGTGTTTGTCCCACAAGAATTGCCAACTTGGGGTTGAGCACATATAAGAATCGACTTTATATTTACTGAGAGCTATTAATTGAAATCCAGTAGGATCGAATTCGTTATAATATTTACAGTGGATTCTTATGATGTTTCATTGTGGATTTTAAATTTTCATGTTCTCTTGTCTTTAGTTTTTACTAATACTAGCCACAACTTTCTTTGCCAACTCAAAATACAGAGCAGCAACTTTATCATCTGGTTTTACCACCACAATCGGTTTACCTGAATCCGATTGGACACATATCTCCTCATTCAATGGGATCGATGTCAACAATTCCAAATTATGATTTTTTGCTTCTCTTCTGGCACCTTCAGACCCGAATATGTGAGCTTCATGATTGCAGTTTGGACAAATATAATAACTCATGTTCTGGACCAAGCCTAAGATCGGAATATTCACTTTGTTAAACATAGTAATTCCCTTGACTGCATCTATCAAAGCTATGTCCTGGGGAGTACTTACAATAATGGCACCATCTATCTTCAATTGTTGTGCGATAGTCAACTGAGTGTCACCAGTTCCAGGAGGCATATCAATAACCAAGTAGTCCAAATTTGACCATTGCACTTCAAAAAGTAGTTGCTGTAGAGCCTTCATCACCATCAAACCTCTCCAAACTACCGCATTTTCCGGTGATATCATATATCCTATAGACATTGTTTCGACACCATAATTGGAGAGTGGAAGAAGTTTTCCTGTAGAAGATATACGTGGTTCGCCTGATAAATTGAACAACCGAGGTACTGAGGGTCCAAATACATCGGCATCTAATAAACCAACCTTATTACCCAAGGATTTCAAAGCCAAAGCAAGGTTGGCTGAAACGGTGGATTTGCCCACACCACCTTTAGCAGAAGATACAAGAAGTATTTTCGATACTCCTGGGATTTTTTGCCGGATAGGGAGTCCTTTGGACATCCGAGGAACCTGTGGAGGATTCTGCTTGGGTATATTATTAGATCTTTCACCTTTTACTTCCGGGGTAGCGTTTGATGGACTTGATGGAGCACGTCCAATTCTTGGTAATCCTAACGGATTTTCATGACGATTGATAGGACTGGTTTGAAATTGTCTTAGTGATCGGCCCAAGGGTCGAATATATCGAACGTTTCTTGATATCATTAGTTCTGTATAGTAAGTTAGAGTTGGTCTGATCCCCTCCAATTTTTCTGTGCGATGAGAACCAGAAAACCAGAATAGAATACCAGACAAGAGCACTTCAATAAGATCACCAAAATACCCTATCGCCAGAATCTAACTGTAACCATTAGTATCAATTGTTACCAGAGGAATCTCCCTCTAAATATTTCACAGAATCTTTTACTAATATGATACGACCATCCTTATCGATATATAGAACAATACGAAACTTAGTGACGAGACAGGATGGAAATATATATATAACACCACCACCCTTCGGATTACAAAACACACCAGCATCATATCTTCAAAAATCCCATTTCTCCTCTGTCTCTTCCCAAAATACCACCAACTCATTTCGTCCTACAATATTTGCATTATCGACCAAACTCTCACGGTCTGCCATTGGGGTGGTACGGGTCTCGGGGTCCCAGTCGTCATATATTCTACAAAAACTCTCAAGATCTCAAGTTCCCACGCCTAGGGTCGCTAGCGTTCGAAGACTTTATGATCCACGTTCAAATATCCTCCTTGACGAGGCACTTGTGATTTACTTCAAGTCTCCAAAATCATATACTGGCGAGGATTTGCTTGAATTACACTTGCATGGAGGTACAGCCATCATACAATCGGTACTAAAGGCTATAAAGGAACTTCACGATCCTTCAAGCGATATTCAGATTAGATACGCTGAAAATGGAGAGTTCTCACGAAGAGCATTCATCAATGGACGGTTCGATTTGACAGAAATCGAAGGGATCCGCGAGATGATAGACGCCGAAACAGAGACTCAACGGATCGCTGCGTTATCTTCACTTACAGGAAACACTAAAAACCTTTTCCAAACTTGGAGAGACGAGATCATTAATAATGTAGCATTGTTGACCACGGTTATAGATTTTGGTGAAGAACACGATGTCGAAGAAGTGGCAGAGTTATTCGACAAAGTTGATGGGAATATCAATAAATTGCAACAACAAATCGAGCAGTATTTAATCAAGGTGAGACGGTCAGAAATCTTGGTGAAGGGAGTCAAGTTGATTCTTCTAGGCCCTCCAAACGCTGGAAAATCGTCGTTATTAAACTATTTGGCCAACAAAGATGCTGCGATTGTAAGTGATATTGCCGGCACAACAAGGGATGTTATAGATGTTCCATTGGATATCAGTGGTTACAAAGTTGTGGTTGGTGACACTGCAGGGATCAGAGGAACCGATATGGCAGACTCCATAGAGAGAGAAGGAATACGAAGAGCAAAGGATAAGTCACTAACTGGAGATTTAGTTATTGCAGTACTTCCAGTGAATTCCACACAGGGATACGACGAACTCTTTGGACATATATCGTTCTTGCAAAAAGAGGGCAAAGAGATTATTGTTGTGTTGAACAAGCAAGATCTTCTAACAGAACAAGTCACACATTCAAGTACAGCCAGCAAAAGCTACACGGCTGTTGAAGTGGCTACAAAATATTCTCAACAGTTGGATATCCCGGTTGAAAACTTTCACGTGGTATCATGTATAACTGGATATGGAATGGCAGATTTAACTAACACTTTGGTCGAAAACTTCAAGTCAATCTCGCTCTCTGATTCAACAGACCCAATAATCGTCTCTTCCAGAGTTCAGGACCTAATCGAAAACGATGTTTTACATGGACTCGAACAATTTCGACTCTGGAAAGCTCAAGACGACGTCGTTTTGGCAACTGAAAGCTTGAAGCAATCCGTCGAAGGGATCGGAAAGATCAGCGGCCATGCTATAGGTGTAGAGGAGATTCTTGGAGTAGTGTTTTCAAAGTTTTGTATTGGTAAATAGTATGTTACATATCAATTTATATAGTACAGCTCTCAACGCATGAGAAATTGGATCTGGCACCTCAGAGATGTCAGAAATGTAAGTATTGGATTCTAAGCTTATAGCATCTTTTATATGAAAGTGGATATGAATGGTGGTAAGATATGTGACAGGCTTGATTTGTTCTAGATGGACCTAACAGAAAGCTCATCTTATTCTGGACAGTTCTTACATGTATTACAGGGTCATCTTGTACTTAATTTCACACAGTATTGCACACAACATAGAAACTGATCCTCTCCACATCCCAGGTCATTTTCATCTGTTGCAATTGATGTCTAGTATGTCTGCCGGCAATCTCCTCACTGACTTCAGCCTCTGTGTGTTTGATCTTTCTGCTCAAACCTGGGGCTACTTTGCATTCAAAGTCCACCACATTCAAACCTCCACTCAATTTCAAGTCAAACTGTAAGCTCAACAAGTCCTTCTTTTCAGTGTTCTTTTCAGCAAAACAGTCTCCACCGTTGGATACTTCCTCGTCATTAACAAACAATTTACATTGGAAATCTTCGTCTGACGTCAGGTTCAAGTATCCATGGCCATTAATCAAATCATCCTTTTTTATTTCATATAATAATTTGTGGAGGGACACTTTAAAAGTGGCGAAAGGCAGCACATCTGTAGGAAGTGCTACTGTATATGATTGTCCAACATACCCGTTTGAAGGGATTTTGTATTCGAAAAAAGTCGTGAGAGGAGCTGCAAGTTGAGTAGGGAAAAGAGACCGTTTGACTTCTTGATTCTTAGGAAGTGGTAAATTGATGTGTTGATGAGCTCTTTGTTGAGTGTGTTGAGTAATGTTGCTCACAACGGTGAGAGAAGATGAAAGCGCGGTCTCTTGAATTATACAATCCTTCACAGGTATGGATGGTTGCGATTTCCCAAGGGTGTTGAGGTTTGATTTTTCAACAATGATTACTTTAGGTTCCTTCTCGAGTTCGGCTTCGGGTTCAACTTCTTCGTCTTCTGGTTCTACCACTTCTTCCAATTCTTGCTTGACTTCTTTAACTTCCTTCTTTTTCTTCTTATCGTCGTGCTTCAACTTTATACTGAGTTTGACCTTTGGTTTGAGCTTGAGAGTGAGTTTCTTTCCACTGACTAGCTTGCCGTAGAGCTGATCGAAATATTCATGCAATTTTATGGAATCTTGGTGAATGTCTGACGAGGGATCATTGTATTGTTGAGCATTTGAAAATATTAATACGGTGGCATCATAGAATGTTTGCAAGTTTTCAGATATGGATAATTTGGGGGAGAATAACTTCTTCTTTTCGATTTGGTTCAAGACGTTGGAAAATGATGTTGGTTTGGCGACATAATTGAGATAGTCGGGATATGTAACAGTATCAACATCATCTATAAAAGGAGCTGCAAGCACCCCTTCAGGAAATTGATGGTTCATGATATCATGAAGTGCTTCAGAGCATTCTTCTGGTAACTTTTCATAGGTAATCTCTGAATCTTCATCTACATTTTTAAGCTTTAATTTCAAACTCTTTGGTCCAGATTCAAACTGAGCCACTTGGCCCTTTACAAAGTCACATATTTTCTGAGCGCTGGACACAATCCATGATTCAGGATTATTGTATTTCGCAGCGTTATCGAGGAGTAGTTGAAAATCTTGAACGAATTCAGTCGTGGTGGAGTGTTTCGATTTATGAAATTTCTTCTGGATGTCTGAGATGGAGATAGGATCCTCTATGATTTGATAGTAGTCTGGATATAATTTCTTGGAGGGAAGTTTGATAAATGGTATTGCTAGTTTTTCTTGGGTTGCGTCGTCCTGCAAGTCAAGCACCAAATTGACGGTTGACGAAAAGAACAGATCAAGTTCTTGAGTAGAATGTGCAACACGCTGTTTCTTCGAGGCTGGAGAACTGGGCGTGGAGACTCTTTTTGGTGGCATGGTGTATGATGATAGTGTTTGGTTTTGATTGTTTACTCTGAAAATTTTGAATTCCTTGGCCGATAAACTGCAGTGCGAGTTAGGCTATAGTTTGCAGGTTACTAACCCGTAATTTCCCGTACGATAGTAGAAGTGAAATCGGTCGATTCGATATTTCACTTTCAGTAGTCGTTAGAATGCACAACTACTCATCCAAACCGGAATCCGTTACGATCCTTTATGGGTCAGAAACAGGAAATGCCGAGGACTATGCTCGTTTCCTCTTCAAAAGACTCCAATACCTTCAGCTAAAACCAACGTTGGCCGCCCTCGATGAGTATCCATTGAAGAAGTTGGTAACAGACACAAGTTTCTTGATAGTCATCTGCTCAACTACCGGACAGGGAGACTTACCCAGGAACTCCAAGAAATTCATGAAATTTCTTCTCAAGAAGAAGTTACCTCACGACTTACTCAACCACATACACCTCACATCGTTTGGCTTGGGAGACTCGTCCTACTCTAGATTCAACTATGCTATCAAGAAAATACATACCAGATTATCACAGTTGGGGTGTATGGAACTTTCTCCAAGATGTGAAGGTAACGAAATGTCACCAGAAGGATTGGATGGTTTCTATAAGGAATGGGAAGATCAGTTGATCGTTCTGTTACAAGCACATTTTCCAGATCTTGTCCAGGTTGAGGAAAATACGTTATTTCCACCAATAAACCCTGTAGTTTTGGACAAAGATGGTGCTGACATAGATACATATGGCAAAGAATCGTCCATCTCTCTCACAAGATTGAACTCCGAGAAGTCGTTGTTTCGCGGAACTCTCAAATTGAATAAAAGAATCACGGCTGAGGATCATTTCCAGGATGTAAGACATGTCATTATAGAGTCAGAGAATCTAGAATACATCCCTGGAGATACGGCAGCATTATATCCTTGCAATGACGACAAAAGCGTGGATTTATTGATCCAGCTGCAACCTCACTGGATTCCATTTGCAGACAAACCGTTGATTATTGAAGGAAATTTGCCCACAATATCGGGAGGAATCATCGACAATTCATGCCTAACTCTTAGATCGCTTCTTACACATCATATAGACTTGGTCGCCATTCCAAGCAAATGGTTCTTTATGACGCTATGGCACTTTACCGACGCATCCACTCCCGATGGTGATAGAGAACAGGAAAAACTAAAGGAATTTAGTAGTTACGAAGACCCAGAAGAATTGTACAATTACGCTAACAGACCCAGAAGGCTGATCTTAGAGACGTTGTTGGAATTCCAGGATAATTTAAAGATCCCGTTGGAATACGTTTTTGATTTGTTTCCAAAAATCAAACCAAGATTGTTCCTGATAGCATCCGGCCCAAATAGTAACCTGCTAGAATTAGTGGTTGGGCTTGTGGAGTACAAGACGATGATCCGCAGAATTAGAAGAGGTCTTTGTTCGAAATGGTTGAAGCTGCTTTCACCAAATGACGACATCATTATCTCGCTCCAAAAAAGCCATATGAACTTCACACTTCCCGGCATTCCCAACCCTCCACTTATTTTAATATCGCCAGGAACTGGCATAGCCCCAATGAAATCATTAATCGAAGATATCACCAGAAACAAGGCTCAAGAATTATACTTGTTCTATGGATGTCGTTTCAAGACCAAAGATTATCTCTTTGAGGAGCAATGGGATTCATTGGTCAAGCAAAACAAGCTCAACATGTTTCCATGTTTCTCCAGAGACCCTGGATCAAAGACGAAGTATGTTCAGGATAAGCTTTTTGCTGAGTATGAGTTGATAGCCGAGTTGATGTTTAACCAGAATGCTATAGTGTTTGTATGTGGATCAAGTGGAAAAATGCCCAAACAGGTTAGAATTACGTTGGCAGAGATTTTGATCAAAGCAGGAAAGGTTGCAAAGGACAAAGCCGAGGGGTATGTGTTAGAAATGGAAGACAACGGAAGGTATAAGGAGGATACATGGTAGAACTAGGAAGAGAGACAAAATGATAGAATAATTCTCAATCACAATACCTCACAAAGACTCTAAATAACGAAGTTTAAAGAAATCAATAGAATTATGTAGCTATAGAATGGCCGAACCACACCTTCACGAGATTTGTATCCTCTAAACTAGTCCGTAACTCAGGCTCCTCCGGCTAGGTGATCTCAACTATGTACAGGATAATATACAGGATACTTTTTCAGTCCAAATTTCTAGAAATGGACCAACTTAATCAACGCCAGTATGTTGAAAGTACTATCCCCAACCAGGGTACTCCTTAGAGGAGGACTTTCTAAATCCAGTTTCATCAGAAGCGCCTCACAGCTTCAAAAATACCCCGACGAAATTCCCTTGGATGGGAAAACTTACAAGACCGACGAGTGGACCAATATCCCACCGTTCATTCTTGAACTCACCAAGAGACAACTTCACCAAAACCCCAACCATCCCATTGGAATCTTGCGTGAATTAATCGAGAGAAACTTCCAGAACATGGGCTATACGTTCTATAACGATTTCAAGCCGGGAGTTACGAAATATCAGAACTTTGATGTGTTGGGATTTCCTGAAGATCATCCAGGAAGATCCAAATCTGACACATACTACTTGAACAAGGAGAACTTGTTACGTACCCATACTTCAGCCCATGAAAACCAGTGTTTCCAAGAGTGTACGACTCCAGGGTATATAATTACTGCCGATGTGTATCGAAAGGACGAGATTGATAGGACGCATTATCCGGCGTTCCACCAAATGGAGGGTGCTAGATTGTGGTCGAAAGATGACGTCAACGTGGAGGAAAAGATACTTGCGGATATCGAGTTGATCCCTAAAACCAATATCATCGTTGAGGATCCATTCAGAGAAAAGCCCATTAATATCAATAATGTCAAGCAAGATTGTATGACTGAGAGACAGGCAGTTTTACTCAGTGTCCATCTCAAGAAGACCATTGAGTACTTGGTGAACCAGGTATTTGAAAGTGCCAGGGAGTCAGCGAAATTGGCTGGAAGCACCGAACCTTATTTGAACGAACCGCTCAAAGTCAGATGGGTCGAAGCATACTTCCCTTGGACGTCACCTTCTTGGGAGATTGAAGTTTGGTGGAAGGGAGAATGGTTAGAGTGTTGCGGATGTGGTTTGGTCCAACAACAAGTCCTTTTAAACTCAGGTCTCGGACACGATAAGATTGGGTGGGCATTTGGGATCGGGATCGACAGAATCGCCATGTTGTTATTTGGAATTCCTGATATCAGATTATTCTGGACATTGGATGAAAGATTTAGCCAACAGTTCCAACAGGGCAAGATCGCGACATTTGTTCCATACTCAAAGTACCCGGGCATTACAAGAGACATTTCATTCTGGTTACCAGGGGACTCATTGCTCCATGCCAATGATGTCATGGAATTCGTACGTACTCATGCCGGAGACTTGGCCGAAAGCGTTGTAAATATTGATGAGTTTATCCATCCAAAAACAGGAAGAAAGAGTCAGTGCTATAGGATTAATTACCAATCCATGGATAGAAGTTTGACTAGGGAAGAGATTAATAAAATCCATGGCCGTGTGGAGGGAGACTTGATCAAGTACTTTTCAATTGAGATTAGATAATTGACAAGTAACTGACAAGCAACTGAGCGAAGCGAAGTTGCTTGGGATGTTATTGAGGTCAATAATCAGGACTGGTCATTAAGGATTAGTCAATGCGTGCCTACGCTCATTCAAGTTTATTCAGTCTAACATCATCAATTATCCATCAGCAGGACCTTATGAGTGGACCGTGATCAGCAAAGCGAGCAAAGCGAGTAAAAGCCAGCCAAAGGACCTGGAAGACTTATTACGACTCATCAAATCTTACTTCGACCTCAACAATATTGCCCAAGCCAGTATTGTATGCCATTAACCCCACATCTTCAACTTAATACTTCATTGATACTTCATTGATACTCTAACCACAGCGTGTCAGTTTGTCTACTCGCTCAACAAATACCTACCTGTAAATAGAAGAAATTCAATAACTTTAGACGATGTGATAACGATGTAGACGCTAGAAAATTTAGAGAAAAGCTACGCTATAACCAACCAGAGAGTTGACGTAACTAGATATTTTGATATCTTGATACTGAGCAAAATTTCATAATACAACGGAAACTGTCTTATATTATGACAGAATATTACTGGAGCTACTAATGGCACGAATTTTTAGTGAAGAAACAAATTTTTCGACCCAACTATGACTCTATAAGTTCACAACGTTACTTTTTATTTCTGTATTAGTTTTAGATCTACAAGTTCTAATTGTCCCTCTTGTTCTGATCTCTCATAGTTCCGATCTCTCTTTTATAGAGCCACATTTTTGTGTAACTTGAACTCACTGAAAAAATCGAGAAAACTTCACCACTAACTCTCAACACTACTTCAACACTAATCATCTAATATGTTGGGATTAAGTAGACTTATGTCAGGGATCAGTAGTGGGTTCGGCGGGATCATGTCTCTCCGTGGATCTCCAGTCACTTCTCCTCTTATTCAAGCCCTCAGATATAAGCACGAGTATGCTCCAAGATACAAGCAAATGAGAAAAGCATTCAAAGGCCGTGTTTCCGTCAGAACCGGCGGGTCGATAAAGGGAAACTCGTTAGAATTCGGTGAATATGGTTTACGTTTAAAATCCAAAGGAATCCGTTTTGCAGCAAACCAACTTCAAGCTGCCGACAAGGTTTTAAAGAGAGAGCTTCGTCCTGCGAGAGCCGACTTGATCACCAGATTCACCTGTAACACGCCCGTATGTGTGAAAGGTAACCAGACCAGAATGGGTAAGGGTAAGGGTGCTTTCGACCATTGGGCAGTTAGAGTACCTACTGGTAAAGTACTTTTTGAAATCAGAGGAAACATTCACGAAAGAGTAGCGAGAGAAGCCTTGAGAAAAGCCGCCGACAAATTGCCCGGACTTTTCGAAATCATCACCAAGGAATCGAAAATCAGAGTCAGTATGACCCATTTGATCGACAAACCAGAAAAGGTGGATTACGTGGAGGTAATGAATACCAAACCAACTAAAAAGTGGACAAATATCCAAACAGGAAAAGAGGATATGTATAAATTGTACAATGGAAGAAATTAGGTGAACAATTAGGAGAAGAATTAGGAGAAGAGATCATTACTTGGGAATTGGAGCAAGAATTAGAGATTTGATAGAATTTTCATTAGAGAATACCTCTATTCTAGATATGAGACGATTGTCCGCAACAATTTCTGATGATAAACTTCAGCATTTCCGCAATTCACATATTTCACTCTACATTGATTCCCCTACTTTTGAGACTCTAGAGTAACAATAGTACTTGAACAAGATTAGTAGTCTTGTTTCTCTTGTATATATAATAAATGAACTAAATAACTTGAGTAGTGATAAATTAGTAGCCGGATTGTTGAGTTTAGTAGCCCTGAGTGATTTCTAGAGAGATCGATAGAGTTAAACCTTTTATTCCAACTATGGAAAGTTGATGAAAGAGTTAGGCCAGCTCTCACGTAATGAGCGCTATATATTCCCTTTATATACTTCTAGAATTCTTAGCTCAAACTTACGATTGATTAGATTCCCTTTAGAGAGAGCTTAGCATCCACCAACCTTGTACGTATATTTGCCATATATGACGGCATGTCCAACTCTAACCTCTAAACTCTCTTAATTTATGTGCAGTATTCTTCATCTACCCCAGAACAACACTAGAAAGAACTTAAAAACAACAAAGGACTCCGTATATCTTCAACAGCTAGTCATAAATAAGAGATTCACCAATTTAACTAGACTAAGGACTAGTTGAATTTTATATATGACTGGTTAATTATTCAAAACTCGGACAATGGCGCTGAAGGATACGGCAAAACTCATCAGCCATGGTCTAACCTCGCTTTCCAATGTCATAGAAACAGACACAGACATTTCCACCATAGATTTGAACTTGCTAGAAAACCTCAATACCAACCAATCTTTGAATTATATCAAGTTGGAACAGAATTTGAATGTGTTGGAAAAGGATGCAGAGAGATTAGAACAGTTACGTAAGTATAAGAAACGGAGAAGAGTCAAGACAAGAAACGGGATAAGAACAGGACTAAAAACGGGATAAGGAATGAAACCCGAGGCTGGATATGATAGTCTCAGGATAGTGTCAGAATATAAAGTGTCAGTCGGTAACTCATTTTATGGTACTGAGAGTGAAATATAAATCCATTACGACAACAGAGAACTTACCTGATTGTGACAATTGCCAAAACTAACAATGACCAATTTCAGTTCTATCCTTCTTTTATCAAATCACATTATAGTTGTCACCTCGTCAATTCACCATACTAACCTTTAGACGAAGAGTTTCAGAGTTATTCATCCATGTTGAATGATATCGACACCAAAGTGTCCAAGATTGAGATCATCACCAAAGAGTTGGATGAGTGGACAAAGGAGTTAGAAAGCAAGGTGAAAAATAATAAATGATAAAGGGCAGGCCATTAATTTTATATGTAGTGATATATTCGTATTATAAGTGTATATCTTACCGTCAAAATTATGATACAAATGAAGAGATAGAGAGAATGGGAGAATAGGAGAATGGGAGAATGGGAGAATGGGAGAATGGGAGAAGTTTCTAGTTTATGAAGTATATCAAGTTATCTAGAATTCATTCTTTTAAAGATATAAGAGAGAACTCTAAGAACATTAGAACTTGAGAATTGTCTAAATCTTCATACTCAGAAGTCTCCGACGTCTCATTCTTTCAGGACTTTCAAGAGTTTTTATTCTTCTCTCCGAACTCTGAGTTCTCGCAGGCTTTCGTTTCTATATATATTTTATACAATATTTACAAATTTAGTCTGTCCTTGTAAGTAAAACTAAGCTCGTTTGTTTAAATTTTTGAGTTTAATACTAATTGAGGAGTCTAATATCAGAATCAACAAGGTAGTCTGATTTGAATCACTGAGTCATGGGTTAACAAATCGTCAAATTATCAAATTAACGGTCAACCAAGTGGGTCTATTTCTCCTAGAAAAGTGTGATATCGCAGTATTAGAGACGATTCTCATAGAGATCCAGAGTATTTGAGTTCCTGTCATTATTCTAATGGTGGTTTGTGTTGTAGAGTCGAGTCCTGTCATTATTGTGTCTACTAATTTCTATTAGGACTCTTCGGTCATTATTCTGTCTATTAATCTCTCAAGGATTATCCTCTCACTACTCTTCCTCATAATATTTCACCTTTATCCATAAACTACAACTCAAACATTGTACTATTATATCGTACCCGCCCATTCCATCATCAGTACCATTATTTTCAAGATCGTCCTCACTTAAACTGATACTGGCCGGAGCCTGACATCTAGGACAGTTCTTCAGCCATACCAGCAAGTCTTCGTCTACCTCAAAGTCATTCAAACTGTAAGTATCTAGACCATCGCCGCTGATATTGAATCCTTGTCGTTGTATAGACTTTTGTAGCGACTCGTCATAATCTTCTCGCTTATTTATATCGTTAAGAGTCTGGTAAGCTTCTTTAATCAAAGTTATGGCATGTTCTGAAGCTGTGGAACCGATTTTATCGGGATGATTTGATAATAACTTCTCTCTATAAGCGGCCTTGATTTCGGCGGTTTCTGATTTTGGTGTCACACCGAGGACTTCATAATATGACTGACTGATATTGTCAATGTATGACATAATGATATCAAACAGTCACTTTTAGTAACGAGATGTTTAATTAGATAGTGAGAATTTGTGAGAATTCGTGAGAATCTCTCTAAATCTCTCTAAATTATTTTTTTTAGTGATATCTCAAAACCTTCACTCGCAAATAGTCTCAATATCATGGTGAAAATATCACTAAATTTGGAGGATATAGTGATAGTATTTGCGACCTCACTAAAATCTAGTAAATCAATCCCAAGAATTCATTAAACAACTAGATCAATTGCTACTATTCCTGTGATTTCTATGGACATTAGCTAATCTTTTCTACTCTTATACCAACAAACTCACTAATATTCTCATTCAAATTCACTCCATATTGTACTAGAGCCATCCCGCTAATCCAGTCACGTGAGTTTCTAAAAACTTTTTTAAAATGCGATGAGACTTAAACTGAGACTACTACAGAGCCAACAACACCCAAACACTTCAGCATGTCTAAGAAATCCAAAACAACTGAGATTAAGGTAGCCTCGCTTACTGAAGAACCAGTATCGATTATCGGGTCATTCTTCAACGGTTTGTCCGTACCCAGCAAGACCGAATTTGATCTCTATAAACACAAGAAATCTGATAAATTCACACTTCATGGAGAGAACGATACCTTAGATTACAACGGGGAAACTCTTGAAGACGAAGAAAACGATTACATTCTTGCTCTCTACGATCCTATCCAAAAATCCGTTGATTTGTTCAAATCACCATTTGTCAGTGCCAAAGTCACAGCTAAATCAAAGAGAGTCTACGACGGACCAAAGGTCAAACAAGCGGGTGTACGTAACGTCTCTCAGCGTAATGCATTAGGTGAAGCATTTGGTACCAAGAAAGCCAAAGCCGCCATCACCAACTTGGAAAAGAATAGAATTGACTCTGAGAAATTGCAAGATATCGAAATGGATATTGTTGATCATGTTCAAGAATCTACTCAAGACTTGCCTACAAGAGAAAATATGGCCACTAACGTCATAAACGACAGACCTACCCCTGTGGCTGATGTTGATGCTAGAAACGTCGAAGATATCTATCCTACTTATAACATAATACCTGAAAAGGAATGGAACTTCTTACGTGTTGGATCAATCTTTAGCGAGACTGACGAAACTGCAAGATTGGAACTTTTACCATACAGCAAATCTACCTTTGTTGCTAAGCATTTACCCCAAATTGTAGCCAGTGAAAACACTGAGAAATTACAGCTCTTGAGTTATGCCTCGTTATTGTTTGGCGTATACGATAACAGAAGAGTTAAAGACAAAACTACGTTGATGACCAGATTACAAAACAAGCCTTCGGAAATTCTTGTTGATGGGATTTTGGAAAGATTCGCCATTTCAAGAGCCGGTCAGTTTGGTAAATCGAAGGACAGATCATTTTTAATCGATCCTCATCACGAAGATAAGTTGCTATGTTACTTGTTGGCAATCATTCTTCATATCAATAACTTTATGGTAGAGTTACCTCCATTGGCCAATGAGTTGAACATGAAACCAACAAGATTAGTTGGTTTGTTCAAAGCTTTGGGTGCAAACATCAAGAGTGCCACAGTTGCACAAGCCGAAGCATTTGGAATTCCAAAGAATATCGCAAGTAATTATAAGATTGCAAGTTTGAAGGTTCCATTTAAATTGCCAGAGATGACAAGAAGAGGTAAGAGAACCCGTTAGAATTCATTAATATCTTTATTAATTTGAATCAATGACAAGAATAGGTACGAGAACCCGTTAGAACTCATCAATATCTTAATTAATTTGAATTAATGCTTATCCTGGAACTATTTTTGGTAAACTACTTACGCCTTGGACTTTACTCCATCTAAAGTGACTGAACCATCGATTCATTTTGAATGGTTCAAGGTCTGAAGTTGTGGCGGCTGATGTATATAATAGAGTCGTGACAAGTCATGATTACCCAATGGCTTGGAATTTGAAGACAATGCCGTTCTTACCCCATTAAATTCTCTTAGATTAAATTTCATAGTCATACAAAATGTACAATAATTATTAGTTTAGTATGTATTTAGATATATTCATATGTATTTGAATGTATTTATATGTATTCTATAGCAAAGCTTCTTGAAGAGCTTTATCGTCTCTATCAGAATACTAGTTAAATCTGCCCTTTCTTAAAAACCACTGGTACGTCAATATCAATGCGATCCCAACCAAACTTTCCATCAACAACGCAAGGAATGTGAAATACTTATAGTCTCCAAACATCAACGAGAATTTCGATGGATTGGTAAAACTCAAATGGTTAAAGGAGGACAAAATCGAATAGAGACATCTTACAACCAAAAGAAAGGCACAACACATAAGAAGTCTGGCTGGAAACACGTAATTTGGGTTGTTAAAGTTGACGTATATCACAATTCCTCCAAGGACGAGCGTGGAAGCGAGAAACAATAGCGAGGACACTTTTAGTGGAGTAACACTCCCATTAGAAGAAGACATCAGACTACTTCCAACAATCGATAATATCACTGAAACAAGCACCAATAAAGTGAGGAATTGGAATGGACCCAGGAAATACTTTTGGATGAGCGTGGGCTTCACAGGCTTCGTCTCGACATCAAAAGGACCATAACCTTTGATGGGCTCCCCATTATACATCTCTTGGTCAGGGTTAGCTTCTTTTTTCAACATACGTTGGATAAATGGGAAACTGCTCTTCAATAACATCCCAAGCGAGACGGAATCACATACATATACTGCAATATAGAGACCTTGGTCGAACTCTGGTTTATGTAAGAAGATGATCCCAAGTACTCCCCCAGCAATCTTGGCTATGGTGAAGACTCCAAAGTAACCTGAGAACATCCACAATTGTTTTTTATTCAGGAAACTAGAATAGAAGGTGAAGAGGAGTACAATATTAGCGAATGCAAGCACCGCGAACCAAATGATTTGTACATAACTGACAGCCTGCCATTCATCGAAATATTCAACCTTCATTGTTTGTAGTTTGAATGTTATAAGGAAACACGTTGGACATTTTATGGGAATTCTTCAGTCCTTTTATATGAAATGAATCGTTATATTTTGCAATAATTCGCGCTTATATAAGCGTAAATTAAATAAGTGCATAAAAATAAACTTGCTTATGTAAGCGTAATCTTCGATTACAAGTGTCATATGTATGCTTAAGTAAGCGCAAAATGAATTTAGAAGTAATTTAGAAGGAAAAGCAATTAACTAATGTTCCATATGACGTACTCCATGTTCTATACTAATAATCTCAATTGTTATACTCTAGAGATGACCGTAAATATCATAAATATCATAAAACCATTGGAAAACATCTTGATATCCTTTCGTACACGGCAATAAAAAAGAACTAAATCCCATAGATGATAAAATCATTACTGACTAACGTCATAATTAACCCATCTCAAGGAACTCCTTAGAGGACAAACAGTCCAACATCCAAATATATAATTAAAAATGATAGAGATTATTTAAATAAAATAAACCTCTAATTATTATCCTTCTTTAAGAGAAAATAGATTAAAAATATTGAAAATTTTTAAAAGATTTAAAAGATAAATCTGGCATCTATTGTTTAATTAATAATAGTAAATCTGGCTAAATGTAAATTGTTTAAAAAAATTAAGCAAGACTTGGTATTCAGGAAAGTTGAAAATCCCCAGACCCTAAACAATATGTACTCTACAATTCTTCATACTCTATTCGAAAACCCCACTCCATAAAGTTTATGAAACTCAAGCAACTCACAACGTGAATGATCAAGGGAAGTACTTTTATCGTGTTTCAGCCAAATATTAAGTAGTTTTTTCTTTGGATAGATTCCAAATATGAGTTCAAGAGTGTTTTATCTATATATATTATATGCAGTATACTAAATATATACCATTTGATTCAGCTAGTGGAATATTGACCAAAATTGCCTCTACTAACTAGGTTAACATCTAAAACTAACCTGAAATCGCCCCCAATATATTATAGATGTTAATTTAGTCAGTAAAATTAAGAGCTGTTGCCCATATTATTCAACATGGAGTGAAGATGACGTAATCATTTACAAAAAATCATCTCCTCCAAGACCATATCTTAGAAAGCCATGGGTTACTGGTAAAGGGAGTTTAGAAGACTAAAATTCTGCTTGGTGCTGAATCTTTATAGATACCAAAAATCCTAACTATGTGACAACAGACTTATTCAGACTTATAACAACTCACTAGGCTCGATATTTAATGACCGGATCATTACGATAAGAATCGCCACTAGACCAGATATTACTCATCAGGCAGTTATTATGTGATATGGTCAGCCTGGGTGTTCCGAATTTCCTAGTATCTACAGAAGTTCCTACAATCCCCACAAGTTCCTCAAGTCGATCATCGATTAGTTATAGAACTGTCCCCAGTAGATATCCCCAAAGTAGATTTCCTATAATTTATCCTGCAGAATTATATTCCGAAGCCGTCGCCTAGTAGTTGTCCAGTATCATCTATAGACTACGGAGCTGACGTTCTAAACTAGTGGCACCTCGGCCCACATCTCCTCGGCTCGTGTGGAGACCGAAAAAAAATGTAAAGTATGGGGAAACACCGCTTGTGATTTTCTCAAAAATATATAAATACTGGGATCGCCTGAATTTCTTAAACTTCTCACCATCACCGGTTATTACAAAATGGAAAGATTAAATCAATTAAGTGGACAATTATCTCCATCCTCCAAGCAGTCGATTCTCCAAAAAAATCCAGACGATGTAGTATTCGTCGCTGCCTACAGAACTGCCTTGACCAAGGGTGGCAAGGGTGGTTTCAAGGACGTTGGATCGGACTACATTTTAGCCAAGTTCTTAGAAGCATTCCTTGCAAAAACGGGCGTTGACCCTAAGTTGATTGAAGATGTTGCCTGTGGTAACGTCTTGAACAGAGCCGCTGGTGCCTCGGAACATAGAGGTGCTTGTTTGGCTGCAGGAATTCCAAACTCAGCTGCTTTCCTTGCAATCAATAGACAATGTTCTTCTGGTTTGATGGCCATTTCCGACATTGCCAACAAAATTAAGTGTGGTGAAATTGACTGTGGTTTGGCTGCAGGTGTTGAATCCATGTCTTCAAACTACGGCCCACAATCCATACCAAAAGTCGACCATCACTTACAAGATAACCCAGAGATGGCCAAATGTTTGATTCCTATGGGAATCACAAACGAAAACGTTGCATCCAAGTATTCTATTCCAAGAACTAAGCAAGATGCCTTTGCTGCCGATTCTTACCAAAAAGCCGAACGTGCCGTTTCGAGCGGTGCTTTCAAGGACGAAATCTTGCCAATTGAATCTCTCTTAGCCGAAGAAGACGATGATGAAAAGGTTACCTACAAGAAGATCGTTGTTGACACTGACGAAGGTCCAAGAAAAGGAGTCACTGCCGAATCCTTAGCTAAATTGAAGCCTGCATTCAATAAAAATGGTGTTACACATGCCGGTAATGCCTCGCAAGTTTCCGACGGTGCTTCTGCCGTTTTGCTTATGAGAAGATCCTTGGCCGAAGCCAAGGGCTACAAAATCGAGGGTAAGTTTGTCCTCTGTGTTTCTGTGGGTGTTCCTCCAGAAATCATGGGTGTCGGACCAGCAGTTGCCATTCCTTCTGTTTTAAAGAAAACTGGTTTGACTGTTTCTGACGTTGATGTATTTGAAGTCAACGAAGCCTTTGCCGCACAATGTTTATACTCTGCCGAAGCATGCAACATCCCAGCTAAAAAGTTGAACATCAAGGGTGGTGCCATTGCCTTGGGACATCCATTGGGTGCCACTGGTGCCAGACAGTACGCCACCATCTTAAGATTGTTGAAGAAGGGTGAAATCGGATTGACCAGTATGTGTATTGGTACAGGTATGGGAGCTGCATCAGTTCTTGTCAAGGAATAACTGGATTATTTATGATTTATAGCGGCAATATATGCTGACGTGAATGAAAAGTAGAAAACTCTGTATAAGTAGCCGCCCTTGGGTGAGTAGTAGTCCATGAGTGCTACTGGTATCTCATTAGAGCCACTAATATCTTATAATCTTCACTACTGTCTTCTCATGGTCTTGTCTCGGATCACTAATCATAAGTCGTGTACCACCAATCTCAACCCCGCGTTTCACTTCCAAGGGATGCAATCAATGCCCGCTAGTATATACAGGTCAAAGAAGAGCCGATGATAGACACTTCCTTCATATAACTATCCTTCATATAGTCCATTCTAAATTCTCCCAGGAAGCCTGAACAGAATATCACCAAGACAGCATGGTTGTAGACATCAGTACCGCCAAAAGAGAGTCACTAAACCGTTCACGTTCACCATTAACTCGGTAAATTTTGGGGAGATATTTCGCATCTCATTTCGCTTCTCACTAATTACTATCACAGGCCATCCCAAAATGGAAATTGTCTCCCTCATCCGAGCTCACCACGGCTGCTATTAACTATGCATCTTGTGAAAATACTATATATAAGACAGGTTCCCCAAACTTTAATAATTTCTATCACCACACAATGACCAGAGAATCAATTTCCCAAAAAAACCCAGACGACGTAGTTATCGTCGCTGCCTATAGAACTGCCTTGACTAAAGGTGGTAAGGGTGGCTTCAAGGATGTGGGCTCGGACTATATATTAAAGAAGTTTTTGGAAGCGTTTATTGAGAAAACCGGTGTTGATCCTACCTTGATTGAAGATGTTGCCTGTGGTAATGTTTTGAACAGAGCCTCTGGAGCCTCTGAACATCGTGGGGCCTGTTTGGCCGCAGGTATTCCCCTGTCGTCGGCATTTTTCGCTATCAACCGTTGGTGTGGATCGGGTTTGATGGCGATTTCCAACATCGCCAACAAGATCAAATGTGGAGAAATCGATTGTGGTTTAGCGACTGGTGTTGAGTCCATGTCTGCTAACTACGGACCAGATGCTGTGCCTAGGATCGACAAACATTACGAGAACAATGCCGAGTTCCAGAAGTGTTTGATTCCTATGGGAATAACTAGTGAGAATGTCGCGACTCAGTTTAAGGTGTCACGTGAAAGCCAGGACAAATTTGCAGCCAAATCTTACCAAAATGCTTCAAGGGCCGTTGCCACTGGTGCTTTTAAGGATGAAATTTTGCCTATCGAATCCATTTTGGCCGAAGAAGATGATGATGACAATATTGTATATGAAAAGATTATTGTTGATACCGATGAAGGTCCAAGAAAGGGAGTCACTGCCGAATCCTTAGCTAAATTGAAACCTGTCTTTACAAAGGATGGTTCTACACATGCTGGTAGTGCCTCACAAATCTCAGACGGTGCCGCTGCCGTCTTGCTTATGAAAAGGTCATTGGCTGAAGCCAAGGGCTACAAGATTGAAGCGAAGTTTGTTACATGCATCACCTCGGGAGTGCCAGCCGAAATTATGGGAATTGGTCCAGCCGTAGCAATTCCTCATGTTTTAAAGAAGTTGGGATTGACCATTGACGATGTCGCCAAGTTCGAGGTCAACGAAGCCTTCGCTTCGCAGTGTGTCTACTGTGCTGTGGAAGCACAGATTCCTCCTGAAAAATTGAATGTCAATGGTGGAGCCATTGCTTTGGGACATCCATTTGGTTGCACTGGTGCAAGACAATATGCCACCATCTTGAGAGTGTTGAAGAAAGGTGAAATCGGGTTGACCAGTATGTGTATTGCCACTGGTATGGGAGCAGCATCGGTGATAGTAAAGGAATAATCAGCTCTCTTTATTAGTAACACATGATCATTAAGATTAGCAATGTAGTAAAATTATACTTAAAAATGTACTATTATTTAAGTGTGTTTTTCAGAACTCAAGTTTACATCTTATAGTCATATTGCACATCTATAGTTTACTTGTCATAATCTATTTTGAAGCTATGCCCTATTCTACCTCACACTATTTTGCATGTTATGGTTATGTCATTTTATACATTCAAATAATATTTTTGGCTATTTTATTTTATGCTGCAAAAAATAATTTAAATATTCTGAAGCCATTTTTTGGCAAGAAATCATTATATCTGAGATATATCAAGTGATGTATGAGTATAAAGAATTTTATAACTTCGCTCTTCACGTTGTTAACTTCTAGGTCGTTGCAAAGATTATTTAATAAGCCTCAGTACATTTGTTAATTTTTCGTAAGATTTTGCAACAATCTTGAAGAATATGAAAATTACATCTCGTTTTTGCATAGGAAAAGCTTAAATAGCAGGATTAAAGCACCGGTATCAGGCGATCTGATATTTCTAATCTTCGTATTGGTGAATTAAGTTTTAAATACGTCATAGAGTTAATAATGATATCAAACTTAGCGGTAGCTTAGAATAAGTTCTTTTCAGGTTTATGCAAAAAAAAATTAAGTGCTGGGTTATGGTATATCTGTGACTCTTGATAGAATATTCCTAAAGCTCTTGTCAATTTGTACTAAATCTTCCTTGATAAGATCCGCGATAACGCCAAAGAATTAAGAGAACATTTTTTGATATCATGGGCAAATTCATATAACTTTGTGGCTCATAAATTGTTCTTAAGTTATGGCGTTCGAATCGAACTCTAATAGCATCAGGCTTAGTTGATGAGAAGAGCATGTCTCCATTTCCAACCACAGAATTGGACAAGGAGCCACGACAAAGTGGTGAATAGGCAATAACTATAATACTGCACTTGGCTAACTCTGCTAAGACTATCTGTTGGAGGATGTCCTGAGTGGCCACGTAGAATTCGACTTCAACAAAGGGGATGAAGGCAACACCAATTGCTTCTTGGATGGAGTTGACTTGCCGACGTCTACATATTCAGTTATTTTACTGAAGAAGGTGTCACAAAATGTTGCAATATCTCTAGACCTCATAGACGGGGACTAAGCGAGTTAGTTACAGAATGGTGGTTCATGATATGCAGCATATTGAATGGAAGACTAGATAGGTGGACACCCCACCAGTTGAAATCCTTTGCTAAATAGACAGAACAGAATACTAAAGGTACCTCTACAGTTTACTCCCGAGTGCCCCAGATTGACAGCGCTGGCTACACTAGATCAAGGAAACATTTCACAACAATTCCGCTTGAACACTGGCGATTTTGATTACCATTGATCTTTCGGAAATAGCCCATAAATACTCAATATACCTTAGTAGGATAAATTCTTCGGGATGGCTACCGGCCAGTCAGTCTGATAGTATGATAGTAAGTCAAACAGACAGTCATTAATATTGCTTGTATCTCTTTGCTTTGCCACCACAATTATCTTGGGGATAATTCCGAATTCTCAGTAGTCTAGATTAGAACAAACTTAAGAATCAGTGACGCTAATCGGAGAAATTCTTTAAAAGACTTGCTTAGCTCTTGAAGTAGTGACGTGAAGATATAATTCGTCCCCCTCTACAGTCTTGAATTATCTTTGCTAATGTTTTAAATTTTATAAAAGATATTTTTCAGATCAAGATTTATGAATTCTTTAGGAGAAAGTTGTGAAAAGAAATCACGCAATATAAGTGAGTTTATTAACGGGATTTCTAAAAATATCTAATGGGAGTTGAAACGGGTTTTGTGATGGGGTTCGTAACGGGGTTTGGTGGGTTTAAAAAGGTACTCGAGGCTATTAGTACTTACCAGTGCAGCAAACGGCTAGTACGTCGGAGACGCACTGGAGTTATAGGGGCTCATAACGGGTTATTTTTATTATGGGCTAATTATCTGGGACGGTTGGGCTAAATTAGCTTATAGCGAAGCACGGAAGTTCTACGAACTTTAAATATGATTCGTGGATTTTTGAGTCAGCTAGATCTAACTACGATTATACACTCAAATCCAATATTTATTTATTAGAGATTCTAGAGAATCTTTACTTGAAATATACATTGGAACTCTTTCTTTTTTCCAAGAGAGGTTCAAATTGTGGTTCGGGTTTGTCTTTCAAAGAATCTTGTTGTTGATGAGCTCTGTGAGGAAAGTAAACAACATTGATGGGTGGTAAGTAGTAGACATTTGATATGGGGAAATACTTGTACCTATCTACATCTTTCAAATCCAAGTTCGACAGGTTCGAAGAGTATGCTAGTGGAGGGACATCTTTCAGTTGGCTATTTTGAAGATGTTGAAGTTGCTTTTGATTGTTTGGAGCTTGTTCGGGATCTTGGGAATGATTTTCAAGACCTTGCTTCATCTCTTGACTCATATGGAGCCGATGACCTTGAGTTTGGTACTCTTCGTCCGTAGAAGAAGAATCGTGAGATATATCATCGTCGTCGTTTTTGTTTCCCGAATTAGCACCAGAATTTTCTTCATCTTCATCATCTTCATCACCCACATCGTCATCCCCAATGACAAAGTTGTCATTGAGTTTGTTCTTTTCATCATCTTCCTCGTCCCCGGCATTTTTGAAACTTTTCTTGGATGTTGCAGATCTGCCCTTTATCAAGATATCTTTCCGGTCAGTGTAAAAATTTGGATTACGTCCTCTTACAATAATCGGTTCACTGGCAATTTCATACAAAACAATCTCGTTGTTGTCTGAATTTCCATTACCGTTTAATCCATTATTCAACTCATCGTCGACATAATCATCATAATACAAATCAGCAACTATAGCAGTGAGTTTGATTGTCAAATGGTAGTAGTTTTGAAAGGTCAAATTTCCATTATTAGGTGTGGCGTTTTTGAACTGTAACTTCTTGATAATGAAAAACTTGTCGATTTGTCCATTTTCAATTTCAAACTCATCGTTCAAGATGATAATATGTTCGTTAGTATTTATAAACGATGGCTTGATGACGTCGTCTTTGTAATCCAACGAGTTTTTGTCCTCTTCCTTCATTTTTGTTTTGTTTTTATTCATATTCTTAATGAAAATCGGAACTTTCAGATTGTTGGAAATATTTGTGCTCGCAGTTATTTCTATTTTAAAGTACTTGATGACCCTGGTGATGGTGTAACCATACTCGTTGCTTTGGAGTCTTAAGAGTTTGTTGTTTGTTTTGAATCCATCTATGCTGATGTTCAACGATATCTGTATATAGTTTCTTCTATAGCATGAAATGACCTTGGGATCTTTCTTTGTGTTGGATGTTGGTGTGTTTGTATCTCTAGAATCTGACTTTTTATTGGTATTTGTGGGCTTATTGAAATCGTTTTGTAATTCGTTCTTGGTGAACATATAGTTGTTGTTGTCGGTGTCGTTTGTTAGGAAACGTCCGTTTAAAAATCCATTAAAATTGATTTTGATTTCGTTGTTATTCTTATCAATGATCGTATAATCGGATGACGTTTCCGAAACCTTTTTGAAGTCCAATAAACGTTTTAGTTTAGCAGGCTTGTAGTCAATTGTAAAGTCGTTTTTCAAATCCTTCACTCTAGGTTTCAGCTTTTTCTTTGGCTTGGGGATGGCGGTGTCCTGGGGAATTTCCGGGGTCCAGTCCTTCCTATATGGCGCAACAGGAGTTGCTGTGCCAGATATTAATGAGTCGAGATTGGTATTATTTGAAAACCAATTCATATCGGCCGTCGGGGGTTTCGATAAAGAAACCGACGGGTTATTCAAAAAGTTGGTCGCAGAGTTGGACGTATGCATGGATTGGTAGGGATATGAAGCTTGTGGAGATTGGCCGTCGTAGAGTTGGTTATAGCCATTATTCAATTGGTAAAGCGACATATGTTGGTATTGATGTGGAATTGAGGACTGATCGTAATAATTGTGGAGATTGGTCAGTTCTGAAATTGTTTGTTGGAGATTCTGGAGGGAATTGAGATTTTGATGGTTCTGGAGCGTCTGGTGGCCCTGCAATTGGTGTCCTTGGAGGGTTTGGTGGTTTTGAATATTCTGGTGGCGCTGAAAGCTCTGGTTGTTCGGGATAGATTGGTGTCCTTGGAGATTCAGGTGGCTTTGACTGCTTGTGGGGTTCTGGGATTGTGGGTAGACCTGATGGATTTGTTGTTGAGGCCGACGTTGATGAATTTGATCTTGTTCGATGTTAATAAAGTTATTGTTGCTTATAAAGTTGTTGAAGCTGTGGGTAGAGTTTGGTGGTGTTGATGTATTTGTTCTTTCAGGTTGTAAATAGTTGTAATCAAAATCTTCTTGTTTGACTGATGAGATTGACCCAGGCGTGTCGGACTGGATATTTCCACCTGGGACAGAGTGTAGGATGTCGGGTAAAAATAACGATGCCAAGTCATCTAATCTGTCCTTTGTAGGTTCGTTCATGTTACCTATACAATGTATTGTAGTATGGTTTCCTTGTGACAATTAGTTGCTGATGAATCTCTGGGGATATTTCTTGTCTGGTAAAACGAGTATATGCAGGAATTGGATTATTTGGAAATGTGCTAGAGACCTTCGAGAGATCAGAAACTGAGTGATAATGAAGAGATACCGAGGCAGTTAATTCAATGTTATCTCAAGTACCTCGATTAAGAAAACCAAGAGAAAGAAAGAGCGAAGACGACCAAAGGTTGAGTAAGAGAGTCTGATATCCGAGAGATTCTGGGAGTTTCGGGGTGCTTTGGGTTGTAGCTATAGGTTGCGATAAAGTTACGGTTTTTGAGTATTTTGTCTGATATTCTATTATTTGATGCCCGACTGCGAAAGAGTATCTTTCGATCCTAGATCGTAACCGACTGATTGTCAATTGATATACTGATGAAATTGTGTACTTGAATCAAACCCAAGATTTACTATTTTTAAGGAATTAAGTTAGTTATAAAAGAATCAGATACTTTTACGAGCATCGGATATAGTTACTCCAGGAATGTTTTTTCCAGCCAACTCAAACCTTTCCGTGTTGGCGTATGTATTTGCATGGAATAGTTCGAGGCCCTGAATACCTTGTCTACCAAATCATGGTTTCATTTTATGGTTATGAAACCAATAAAATGCGCAAGTTGGATTTTGCTTACCCGTTTTACGGGTGGAAAATGGTACATGAACTGTAAAAGAGAAGAATTATCTTCTGGTTTAGGATAGCTTAGCCTCAAATAGGAAAATAATTGCAGAGCGGTTCCGCTTAGTCCGCTCGGAGCTATCAAAAAGTGAGGTGAGGACGGAATATTTTATCTCAATCCAGTTGTGCACTTAGCTTAGAGTTCGCGGAATTGGTTGGAATGAGGCAAGAGAATACATACTTTGTGAATACGAACAGACGAGAATGAAGTAGCAAGGAAGATTCAAAAAGGAGTCTAAATCATATATCTGAACCAACAGAACCCGGCTAAGAAGAGAAGAAACCAGGGGATATTCCTTATGTTTGGAGCTTCTCCACGATTATGACGTATTTTGCACATGTGGCACTTCTTAAAATTATTTTTGTATCCTAACTGTCTAAACGATGGCCATCACACGGAACTTTATAATGGTTATCTCTCTTCCCCAGCAATCGTTGGCCAACAACAGATTTCGTTTTATTTTAGTTCAGAAACAAGAAAATATCATCGTATATTTTTACCTAAAATTGTGGTATAATAATAATAACAGAAGATATGAGAACCACAAATAGAAATGAAATAGCTAGTGTTCTAGAAGGATATATGTATGTATTAACTAATTATTTGTCTATGAACGTATTGGGTAATCGCCGAAGTATTCTATTTTCGGTTATGGAACCTGGTCTCTTCTAGAGTACTCTTCAAGAAAAATGTTTAGATGAATGAGTATAAGAATATTACTGTGTTTCGGAAGTAAATATGGCACCTCTAGTATCCAAAGCTCCATGGTGCTGAAATAGAATCATCACCTTTCGATATTTTATTAGTCGCCTACAGAATTAATATTACTGTCTTTCAAATTAACACTTCTATTAATTTATTTCGTTTCACAGATACTAAAAATCGTAGAAATATCTCAACAAAATCAAACCTTCGGTAAACGTAGTGACCTCAAAGCAGTGTGAATTAATTGCAAGAGTCGATTACGAAAATATCCCGCTTGAGAACAACTAGTTTTATTAAAATAAAAAAATTATACCCTATTTGAACCTATAAAGAGCCGAGCACCAGTTGCAAAGGCGCCTTTCAAATATTCTTGTTCGTCTACGCAAGTAATCAATTTGATTAAATCTTGAGGCATCGCCTATATAATTGGCTTTTCTACTAGCAGTCAACCTCAAATTACGTATTATATAATTTGGAGAGAACCACAACTTAGTCTTAGAAACATGGCAAAGCTATTGAGTTATTGCGCTAAGCTAAATAATGAGCTACGAACTAGACAGCTCGCGCGTGTCTCTGAAGTTATGCAAATGAACCATTAATTGTGAAGGTTTGCCTCATTTGTTAGATTCCAAGAACACCATATCATCATCCAGTGTTCTTCAATATTTTTGCAACAACTGCGAGTTTCTGATAAGAAAGGTGCAATATGAAATACTGTTTTATGTTTACATTCTACGTAACCAACAACTGTTCGGATATTCAAAATGTCTGCATATTCATAATATCTGTATATTCTCTTTAGTGTCTGAGTATCCATAAATGTCTGCATTTTATCTGTTTAGGCTTTTAGGGTCTTGTTGAATCTATTGGATATATTCTGCCACCTTGAACTAAACTTTATATATGCCAAATATATCAGATTTAATACAGATATTAGCCAAGAAATTGAAGCGTAGCTAATATTATGATTCAGATTTGTTAGTGTTAAAATTGAAGCTATAAATTTGTCATTTTTCCGGGCCTAAAAATTCAAAAACCACATATCAATTCTTACAGATCATGGTACAACAAGAACCATTCTACGTGGAACAATTCATGGATCAATATGAACAAGGGATCAAGTTCAATATGGGTGAGACGTGTGTAGATTCTCTTAGCGTCATGTCGCTTATTGAACTTGCCGATCCTTCCCCTAGGCGTGATTCAATCGCCACCGATTTAGTATCTACAAAATTAACCTACGGTGACATTACGGGATCTAAAAGGCTAAAGCTGGGGATTTTGAAGTTGTACGGACCAAAGAACGAAGGTCTCCAGGCTGTCGTAACCAACGGAGCAATCGGAGGCAACTTCCTTTCATTTTACTCAATGGTTGGTCCTCAAGACATTGTTATTGTTGTGGATCCCTCGTATCAACAGCTTTCCAGTGTACCACGCGTGTTTTCTGGAACCGAGACAATTCCATTTCCATTGAGCTTTGAGGACAAGTTTCTTCCTAACTTAGACCTCTTGGAGGAATTGATGGACAAACATCAAGCACGGCTCAAAATGGTTGTAATAAACAATCCCAACAACCCAACGGGGGTTGTGTGGGGTGATTCCATCATGAGGCAAATTGTCGACCTTTGTCGGGCCAGAGATGTTTGGTTTATGTGTGATGAAGTCTATCGTCCTTTGTACCTTTCAACCGAAGATGTTCCAGACTCCGTAGTCAATTATGGTTATGACAAAACAATTTCCACGTCTTCGGCTTCTAAAGCATTTTCTCTTGCCGGAGTTCGTTTAGGATGGATCGTGACCCCGAATGCTGAGCTTGCGAAGGACTTGCTAAACAAGCGTGACTACAACACCATTTCAATCCTGGTGCTAGATGACTTGGTGGCCTCGCTAGCCTTGGAAAATGCTGCAAACATTATGAAGAGAAACTACAATATTTGCAAAACCAACCTCGAATTGATATCGGACTTTGTCGACAAGAATTCTCAGCTCGACTGGATCCGGCCCTCAGGTGGATCGACATGTTTCCTTAAGGTGAACGTTCCTGGTATCGAGACTCTTGATCTCTGTAAAGACTTGGCTACGAAATACTCAACGTTGATTGTTCCGGGAGAAGTGTTTGGACACCCAGGATTCTTACGTATCGGGTTCGGCAACAGCACAAGCGACATTGAGGGAGGGCTTAGAAATTTGGGTGCTTATCTTCAGAACCTTAAGTAGCTGCAAGAGAGTTAAAAATGTATCTTTGGCCGGTGTTAATTACATCAATGTTCTGTTAGTAGACTGCTCTCAGTCTATGTCTGTGACTATTGTTGGTAGAATAATAGTGTAAAGCTAACTTGTGACGTACATGACTTACTCTAGCTACTATTTTCTGCTAGTGATTACTGATTTAAGTCTAGTAATCATTTTCTACTATTGACTAGTGACTGAAGTCTAGTGATCACTTTGTACTAGTGACTAGTGACTAGTGATAAACTCTAGCGACTGTCTTCCACTAATGACCAGTGACTTAACTCTACAAATCACCTTCTATTAATGTCGATTTTCTGGTCACAACCTCATAAATGGCGACTTGTGACTACTATCTGGTTTCCAACTCTAGTTAAACCCTACTTCCCACTCTTGTGTGACAACGACACCCAACACTCTGACTAACAATCTGACTCCTATTAATATTACGTCACATGTAATTTATATTGTCGGAGAACTCAGTTATTTAAGCGGATTCTCAAAGATTTTCCACAACGAAAAAATATTTTGCGCTATTGCAAACGCAAATGCTGCATTCGGATTCTTATGCACTGTAACCTTCTTGCAACGTAGAATTTGCAGAGCCCCGGCCACAACAAATTCCGAGAATGGGTACTACAACCGATGAACGGTGAGTTAAGAGCTATGTAGTTTTATATAGACTTAGCGTGAACTGATTTTTGAAAGGATTGTTGAGAACTAACACAATCACAATATACTCATTTGTTAGCATTTACGGCTGATTCTTTAATGTGTTGATGTAGATCTAGAACCCACCAGATCACGAAGTTACAAAAGTCTTGAATAATTACGGGGCTCAACTATTGAATCATAGAAAACTTGTGGAAGCGAGACTCGGGAGAGAACGGCTTTTCATGATAGGCGATGGTGCATTATAATCCCTGGAAATCCGTCATTCCTACAGATAAGCCGTTCACTGATCCAGTTTCTCTCATCGTCTCTTTGATCTCCTAATCTCTCGGTCGTTTTAAGTCTGGCAAAGTTCGTGACCCCACAGTAGGGCCAGCCCTGAAGTTTATTTTTAGAGTGCGGCACATCAGTGGTTAGTAGGACCAACGACAGGGTCAACAGGGACAACAGGAACAACAGGGACGGTAGGGACTACTACGGGAACACGTAAAGAATATCTAGCGAAATATAATGGAACAAACGGCGACTTCTAGAAGAATGTGATAAAGCAGAGTCATTACACTTACAGACTAATGACAATTCGCTTCCCACTCGCTGAGGCTCCGTATTTCATATTGGCTATCATAACCAATCTTATTTATATCTTTCAACAACAAACATAATTATTGTATAAGTAGTTCGGAGTAGAATACTGATAATTATAATTTCACTGGTATAATACTAGAATTATATATATACACGATTTATTCACAGATTTCATTAGATAATCCTATTACATAATCTCGCTAATTAGAAAATCATTAGAAATCACTGTCGTTAGATCACAAGCATTGCCACTAAATTCACACTTGCATCCAAACATTGTCACTAAATTCGCACTTTTATTCAAATATTGTCACTAAATCCATCTCAACCTCACTATTCTAACTTTTCACACATTCATATAGTTATCCCTCATTACCTCACAACTTAAATTAGATCACACTTTCTTTCCACCATGTCGTCGGAAGTATACTATGGACGTACTGTCAATAAAGTATTCAACCAGGACTTCATAATCGACAAACGCTTCAAAGTCATCAAAGAATTGGGCCATGGAGCCTACGGAATTGTATGTTCAGCCAAATATGACGACGGAGAACCAGATGGCCAGACGTCCAGCGGAAGCTTTGTTGCAATAAAAAAAATTACAAACATCTTCAGTAAGAAGATCCTCTGCAAGAGATCCGTCAGAGAGTTGAAATTACTCCAGTTCTTCAGAGGTCACAAAAATATCACCTGTCTCTACGATTTGGACATTATTCCCAACCCATTAACAGGCGAGTTCAATGAGATTTACTTGTACGAGGAGTTGATGGAGTGTGATATGCATCAGATTATCCGGTCGGGACAGCCATTGACCGATTCCCACTACCAATCGTTCATTTATCAGATTTTGTGTGGTTTAAAATACATCCATTCCGCTGATGTCCTCCATAGAGACTTGAAGCCAGGAAATTTGCTAGTCAATGCCGATTGTGAGTTAAAAATATGTGATTTTGGGTTGGCCAGAGGGTTTTCGGAAGATCCTGACCAGAACGCAGGTTTTATGACCGAGTATGTCGCTACAAGATGGTATAGGGCTCCTGAAATCATGTTGAGTTTCACTAATTATACAAAGGCTATCGATGTATGGTCTGTAGGATGTATTTTAGCCGAGTTGTTGGGTGGAAAACCTATATTTAGAGGAAAAGATTATGTTGATCAGTTGAATCAGATTCTCTTGATTCTTGGGACGCCAAAAGAGGCCACGTTGACGAAAATCGGGTCCGTAAGAGCACAGAACTACGTCAGATCCTTGCCATTCATGAAGAAAGTCCCATACATTGATTTGTTCCCCGATGCTAATCCGTTAGCCCTTGATTTATTGGAAAAAATGTTGACTCTTGATCCATACGAAAGAATCACCGTCAAAGAAGCATTGAACCATCCATACTTATCGATCTGGCATGATCCCCAAGACGAGCCTGAATGCAAATTAAAATTTGGCTTCAAATCTTTCGAACAAGTGGACGATTTCGAATCGATGAAAAACCTAATTATCGACGAAGTCAAGGATTTCAGAGAGTTTGTAAGAAAACCCATCAAGGAGCAACAAAAAATCCAAATCGACCAACACATCAAACAGCTCCAACGCGAAGAAGACGAAGAAATTATAAAACAACAGGAGATTTTGGAAAACCAAATGAAAAACCAAATGAACATCTCAGACTTGGACGGCGCAGACAAGCACGAATATTCAAAGACCCTCTCCAACCCATCATCATCCACGTCACCCAACTTCAACCAGTCACTACCAACCAACCAATTTGAAGTCAACTTTTCCAACCATAATCCGGTTTCTGCCTCTGTAAACACCAACCCTTCACAAATGAACGATAATGACATTCAGTATTATCAGTCCATTCCAAAACCTCAAGAATTAGACGAATTTGCATACTTAAACCATGCCAATTCAAATTCAATGTATAACGATTCGTCTCTTCAACAACTGCAAGAATTCCAGTCCTTTGCTGAGTCAGGAAACACTCCGGATTCGAACTTGTTTAGGTTAGAAGAAGAGTTGGGATTTGGGTTGGATGGTAATTCGATGTTCAATAATAATTATTAGTGAAGGGAGATGAAGATGAGGTGCTGATGATATAATCAATGGAGTTATAATTGTAGATATTATGTGTTTGGGGTATCAGTTTGGAAACAGCTCTTCCAGCCTGAAGAATTACGGCTCACGAGAAACTACTCAGAAATTCAGAGATTCCTCAGAAATCCTATTGAAGTCAAAAATTGTTATAAATCCATAAAGACATCAGTTTGGTGTCCAAAATTCTCCATTATAACATAAACGAGCTCAGTTTTGAACTACGCTCATTTACTGATCAGGATTCGCAAACTCTACAACTCTAGAGGGTGCCTGTTCATCCATTTAGTCAAAAGTGATTTTAGTTGCTCTGATACCTACGTTTGTCAGAAACTGTTCTTTGGTGGGCGCGTCCATCCATTGGAGGCCCCTAGTTCTTGATTTTGTTAACCTTTTCCTTTATGGCTCTATTTGTACCGATTTACGGGATTTGATTTTAAGACAATTTCTTTTTACAATTTGTATTGATAGTTTATGTATCCTGAGAAAATGAGGTACTAGTCACCACAAGTGAAGTATCCTCAAGGTACCGACAACTAACAAACTCTAAATTAATGAATCACAAGTCATAAAAGTTTTAGTGAGTTTTAGTAAAATTCACTAGAATTCACTGAGTTTTAGTTAGATTCACTAGAATTCACCGAGTTTCACTGATTTTCTCGAAGTTCTAGTGATTTTCACCGAGATTCAGGGGAATTCACTGAGTTTTACTGAGTGTGAGTTATTTTCACTCAGTTTTAGTTATTTTCACTGAGTTTCACTGGCTTTCTCTAAGTTTCACTGATTTTCTCTAAGTTTCTCTAAGTTTCACTAGAATTCAAGAACACTTCCAACACCTACTCATCTTCAGCCAATATCTCATTGTTCATAGCCTAAAAACATCACCATTCTTACCGAATATCCATAAATTATTCTCGTCCAAGTAGACTCCTCCGATTTTCCCATCATGAACGAACGGCGACAAGTCCAAACTACAAATTGGAATATCTATCGAGGGAACTAACTTGTCGTCAACGATTTGGTGGAAAATCGTAGCTAATTTCGAGTTTTTCTTCGTTCCAGACGTTTTGTAGTGTCTCTTGAATCTCAAATCGAAGAGCGATTTGTAGAGCGACGTCACAATTTCGATCTGGTCGACGGAGAATTCACCGTTAGCCAGCGTCTCCGGGACAGAGGAGGAGATGTTTGATGTGGAAGATGTTGTTGCAGTCAATAATGTCGTCATATTCATCGCACTACCCCCGCTAGACTGATTGTTCAACGAGGCATTCAAGTTGTTGAAAGTTGGCGAGTTCACCGCTATAAGAGAAGTAGTGAATTCCTCAGAATGAAGAGATCTTGATCTAGCATGGAAATTGAGGTTCGATTTGATGGGAATATTTCCCAACTGTCCAGTGTTTTGAGGTATCCGGATTCCTAGTAGTGCTGAAGTTTGCGTAGCTGTATGTGGAAGGTTTTGGGGATGATTTTGAGGAGGATTTTGTTGTGGCTGGCTTGAATTGGGATTTTGACTTAATGTTGGAGTGCCGGTTGCGCTGGGAGCTTTTGTTGGTTTGGAAATATCCTTCTTCTTTTTCTTCTCAGCCGTTTTCACTTTCTTTAGTTTAGGCAAGGCCCTATAATCAAATTCCCAGATTATAACCTTACCGTCGTAGCCATAACTAATCAATTTATAGGCCAGGGTTCCAGTGGGTTCGAGTTCTTTAGTCGGTTCTTTCACAAACTTTATTCCCTGACACGTATTGGTATGACCCTTGAATCTTCCAACGATGGTGATATCCTTAACTATGGGAGGATATACTTCTCTTGGATAATGGTTGACCATACGTGCTTGATACTGTTCATTTCTGTTGAAATCAACACTGTTTGAAGGAGTGATGTTCATGGGAGAAAGGAACAAACTGGCAGCGCTGGGACGTTGGGGGGTATCTGAATTGACACTGTTGACGGTACCACTTCTAGATCTTCTCCCGGGTCCATTACTTAACGTACTTACATTAGTGTGTGAATGGTGATGACTATTGTTGGCCTGGTTTTTGCTCAACAATCCGTTGATGTTGTAGTACGACATCTTATACATCTCGATCAAATCACCACTTCCAACAATACTCAAAAACTTCAAGTCCGGAGAAAACTCAAGATGTGTAATTCCGTCGTTAAAGTAATTGGATATCGCATCTGTAAGTATGGAATGGTTTGTTTTAGGGTCGGAGTCGCCGAAATTACACCCAGCAGTGAAGATGAAATCGATAATCCGTACAAATCCATCGTCACAAGCAATTGCGAGAAGCATAGGATGTTGGTAAGTCCGTTCTTGTTCAGAGAATGGACTTTGGTGGGGTATGGTGGATGTAATGGCAGTAATTGGTTTATGACTGACTTTGAAATGGCCGATCAAATAGTGTGGATAGAAAGGATCGTCAGAAGACGTTTTTGGGTCTATCAGTCGTTTAAATGGACTTAAATCGAACTTTTTGAAGAATGTGATACACGAGTCACTTCCAACGACTTTCTTGACGTACCGTGTTTGAGAACCAGACGCTTTTCTCAGCTTTTCATCACTTAGAAAGCTGCTGACAGTGTTGGCAGGAGTCTCCTTCTCAGCATACGGATCAAGAATCATAATCTCACCATTTGAAAACCCGGCGACTATCAAAAATTCATAGAGCGGATGGGTAATTATCTGAAGGGACGATACAGACGTGCTGGTAGCGAGAGTATTGGTGCAAGCGCCGCTATTACCCGACTTTATCGAAGCACAATCAGAATTGTTGCGATATGGACTAGTAGATTGTCCCAAATTATCAAATACCTGATATGTGAATTCCATCAAATTTATAATAACAATTTCTCCAGATCCGAGACCAAGAACCACAATTGGTTCTTTGGAAAACGTCACAAACGATTTCAAAGAAGTTATTATACAATTTTGATGAAATTGGATACGAAGAAGTGGTTTTTCAATCACTTTTCTGTAGGTTGTCGAAGAAGCGGATGATGCAACGGAAGGTGCCGATTCAGTAGTTGCAGCTGTCGACTTAGAGGCATCATTCTCATCCTCTTCGTGAAAATATGGGACTATGGGCTTGGTCGTCTTCAATTCTTTAGTATTCTTATAAGCTCCTTTTGAATCTATAGTGAAGACGTTTAAAATATTTACATGTGAAGAAATCAATAACTTCGAAGTCTGTTGGGATTGTAGTTCGTTCAAGTATGTGGTTTGGTCGTATTCCAACACTTTATCGATAAGAACCAGTCCGAAGGGAAGTTTTTTGTCAACATACTGATGCAAACTTTGGAAATCGTGGTCCGCACGATCTGTAGCGTTATTTCCTGTGGTAAACTTCAAGAGTTTGTTGAAATTTAAGGTTAGTTTGTTGAAGGGATTCTTGTTATTTATATCGCTTTGATGGGTATGAGAATCTCGTTGGGGGTTCGAACTATGGATATCTATGATTGTAGATAAGCAGCCTGGGTTTATGGCGATATTCTTGAACGGATCATGGATTAATGGATTCACATTTGCTCCAATATGCATATTTCCTTCAAGTTTCTTATCCTTGTGCTTGACTATATCTTTAAACAACCCAGTTACATGATAAGGAAGCGACACATACGTGGTAGATTCATTATTGGAGCCGTTTAATGGTGGACGGGCGATATTCAAATATGTTGGCTCCAACTTGGCGATGGTTGTAGATGACGGGTTGGTGATCGGCCAATGTATAGACATATCTTGTTTGTTCAACAACTCCTTGTTTAGTTGATAATGTACGTTGTCGTCAAGATATGGAAATCCGGGACATACCGAGTTCAAAAATGGGTTCGTCGATGGAAGATCATCAACAGATACGTATGTCAGAGTCATGGAGAGATACTATCATATATCAGAAGGATAAGTTGATAGATAAGGTCTGACAAGCTCCAACAAGTGTGACCTGACTAGTTGTATTGATCTCGGAACAGATGGAACAATTTAAGGAGGGAAAGAAAATCAAAGTTAGTGCTAACTAGCAACGATGTGGTTGTACTAGTGAAGTCAAACAGTTAGAATATTTGAATACGTCTATAAGCAGATGGTTATGGTCTGCGGCCGAGTTGATCAATATTTAACATGAAATAAATAGGAGGTCGGGGCAAGTCGTGCGAAATGGCGAATATCTATTTACGTCATATATATTGGGTGCAAAATGTCGAAACATTTGGGATATGATAGGTAAAGTTTGGGTTTAGGAGGGACATATAAGTTCATTAGAAGGGGGTGGGTCATGAGTAATAAATATGGATAGATACTCAAACTGCGAGAAGAATAATACTGAAAAAATTGCATACTTCATATAAAAGAGACTGATAAGGAAGATAAGGAAAAGGACAATTTAGTTGAGTGCCAACCAAGAGATTCTCTATTTGCTTTAAATATGGTAAGAGACAAATTCATGTATTAATCTAAGGATCTAACAGATAGTGAGTCACTAATTTAAATATAAACATATTTTGAGCCAGTTGAATTAGAGTTAATTTCTTCAGTTTAAGTAGCTTAGGGCCACTAACAACCCCAAGATAAGTCTAATATAAGACATAATTCATACACATTTGCTATATATATTTAGTGATAACAAGTTATTCATCGCTAATCATTCATCCCCCCCTCCTTAACTTCCCTAGCGATTTATGATCTAGAGGCTACCTACCATAATTTGTACTTTCGAGTAGTGAAATTTAACAATTGTCACACTGAATTTGTAATACTAGCCATACCAGCCATACTCACTATAACTACCCTAGCCGATTCTGTCAAAGTCTAATCATTCCCCTCCTCCTCTTGTCCTTCGCTTGTCTTTATCCCTCCCGCTTCTAACCGTTCGCTTAATTATATCCAATATGATTACATAATCACAAATCGCCTCATCAGTCTCAATCTTAAGATTGAATATTTCTATTACAATTGGTGGAACCTTATCGACCATGAAGTGAAATGAGAAATACGTGTGTTATATAAGTATGAAGAAACATCGAGTGAGTATGATAGTGTCTTGTGAAATGTGGTATGTTTCGTAAGTTTTTAAGTATGAGGTGGACGTTATTGTGGATTTGGTTGGTTATCTGCTGATCATCCTAAGGACCATTCACCACCACATAAAACTTACTATAAAATTTAGTTTCATGCCCATGGACATTAACCAGCACACAAAGTATCAGGTTTTGTACAAGAATCACAGAAAATATGAATTCGTCACATTTCGACTGATTCTGATAGATCCCAGAAATGGTTGTAAGTCAGCTAAAGACATTGGATATTGTCGTGTTTTTAAAGCTTTACTTATAGACAACTTCTGTAGAGAATACTAGGACCAGGAATGACCCCAATAATGTCAGTATATTACTTAAAAGGATACTTCAAAATTCTTTCCCTTTTCTTTGAGCATGTTGGCGTGCTAGATTTCTGAACATATCAATCACTTGTTCATTCAGTGTATCTCTACTAGAACACTCGGTCATCACTACTCAATAACTCAACGTTTCACTACTAAATATCTCAGTGTTTCAATACTAGAATTCTTGGATCTTAATAGCGTCAGGTGGCGGGAGGTTACAGTATCTACTGCAATAGTGAATTTTACAAAAAAAATTAGAATTAACTATGCTGATCTCATACAATCAACTGCACTTCTTTGGCATAATGGTCATAACTAACAATCTGACATTCAATATCACTCATTCATTATATGAGTGTCTAAGAGTCTACCAACTACCCTTCAAAAGTCGTAGTAGTATCTACATTTCCTCGATGATCAACATAGTTTCATGCAGACTTATTGAACTCGTCTCTTGCTTGCCAGTAATGGCCTCTACCAATCTACTAATCTTCAATAGCCTCTACTAATCTTCAATGGTCTCTACTATCAGTATGAGTCAAGTGCCAAAATTCACGTGATCACAACATTACACAAAGTCGCCTTACACAACCAAAAAAAGTTTGCCCCCTAAATTCAACCGAGAGAAAATTTGTCGGTCAGTATTAGCAAACCCCCTAAAACGTCCATACCAAGCTTGAAATTAACGGGTTTTAGACTCATTAAAGATACAGTTAAGGAGTTTCCTACACTCTCCTAATATAACAAGCTATCCATATTGATTGATTCTCTTTAAAAAACCCCGGTTCTGAGTCAATTTTTAACTTTGTTATTTGTTTTGTTGTCCGGTCAGTGCTGAATTTTTTTTCTCGTGTTATCTATTGCGGTAGTGATCTTCGATCAGAAAATTCGACAAAAAAACTTTGCGACAAACAACATCCAAACATCAATAGATAAGAAGCGGTCGACGAAGGGTTGGAGAAACAACTAGGCTGATACAACGTATTAACTAGAGTCGTTGACTTCAAGTACACTCAGTAGTAGGAAATTTACATACTAACTGATAGTTGACACTTTTCCGGACTCACGAGGACACGTCAATCAAGACTAGTCTACAGAGGTTGACGAATATCAACAATACCGGGAAACTAGACTTGGATACCACACTTGATACTTCATTTCTAGTCCCGTGTTTATCACAATCTCGACATAGCAACCATTATGGCTGTACTTCCTAGTAAGAATTCGGGAAAAGCAAAACAACATGCTTCAGGTGTTCGGTTTCGTCAGAGAAAGATTTCAGTAAAGCAACCATTAGCGATCTTCAAGCAAAAGGATTTACCATCACTAGATAATAGTAATGAGTTGGAACCAAGTCAAATACATCATTTAAGTGCAAATGGCCAGCAACAAAGGGATGTGCATGCTATAGAAACAGGAGTGGATAAAAATGAAGAGGATGAAGTACATCTCCAACAAGTGATAAATGCTGCACAAAAAGCTTTATTGGGATCTAAAAAGTCCGACAATAAGAAGGACCTGACTAAAGAACACAGTCAATCTGTATATATTCCAACGCCTGATGCTTCTAAACTTTGGCCAGATGCCCACAAGTTTTATAATGATCAAGTATTTCGTGAACCGGAGTCTTATATAAAGTTCAGTGCAACAGTTGAAGATACGGTGGGAGTGGAATTTAATATGGATGAAGAAGACGAACTGTTTTTGAACAATGTGCTAAACAAATCATACCCCAAAGTTAAAAAGGGCAAACAAGAGCCTGGAGATATTAATACGAGAAAATGCTCAGACTCTGAGTTTGAAATGGTCTGTGATAGACTTGAAAAAACCATAGAAGAAAGGCAACCCTTTTTATCCATGGATCCGACTAATATTCTTTCGTACCAGGAGTTGTCGTCATACATTCTCGTTGAATTCAAGAGCTCTAATAAAACCAGCCCTCACGTTCAATCTGGATCGAATTTGAAATATTTAACAACAACAACCTTGAAAGAAAAATTGGCGAACGAATTAAATTATGAAGTATTTGCAACTGTATTTGATAAGAATCCTTTAGATCAATCTTCGACCACACAGATCAGAACAATCCCAAAATTGTATGAACTTTTTGGTGAACCAATCTATGAACATTGGAAAGCGAGAAAGATTGAGCGTAAGGGAAGTACTATTCATCCCATGTTGAAATTCGAAGACCCAAACGCTAATGAAAAAGAAAACGACAACGATCCTTATGTATGTTTCCGTCGTCGTGAATTCCGCCAAGCTCGTAAAACTAGAAGAGCAGATACTCTTGGAGCAGAAAGGATAAGATTGCTTCAGAAATCGTTACACAGAGCCCGGGATCTTATAATGAGCGTAAGCCAGCGAGAATTGTTAAAATTGGAAACATGGGAAACAGATCATGCAATCTTCAAATTGAGATCTGAAGCTAAGAGTTTGAAGAGAGCCGTTGGAGTCAAGGGTGATGATTATTTGTTCTTCCCTCACAAACGTAAAAAGGTTATTAGAATTAAGGACGAAGATGATTCGAGAGATGCAGCTAATAAACTTAGAAGGGGCGAGAAAAGAAGAGATACTCGCGAAGGCTCAGCTTTACCAGGTACTGCAACCATTGGCACAAATGCTGTTAATAAGGATAAAAACAACCATACTCCACAACAACAAATACCACCAGAAGGTACGACCACATCATCTACTCAACCATATGTTAAATTGCCTCCATCGAAGATTCCAGATATGGATCTTGTCACTGTATCGTTAGTTTTGAAAGAAAAGAACGAAACAATCAAGAGGGCCGTTTTGGAGAAGTTACGCAAGAGAAAGGAACAAGACAAGGGTTTTATGAATGTTACCGACGATCCTTACCAACCTTACTTCAATATTTCTACCAATAAGGATGGCAAGGAATTGAATCATATTCCATATTCGTCTATTGCGGCAGCCAACTTTCATCAAATCAATATTACAAATTATCTCAGCGACAGTTTGAAGAAATTGTTAGAAGATGGCAAGAAATCATTGCCAGGAATGAAAACATTCCGAGGTTCAAATGGTGAATTAATCCCATCCAAAGCATTTCCCCACTTATCGTCATTATTGCAAGATAAAATGAACCACAACAAGTACAACTCGGTTAGTTATATTACTCAATTATTGTCCAACATTGAAACACACAATTTCAGCGCATACAACAACGGTTATAGTTATCAACAACAACGACAGCAAACCAATGAATCTGAAGACGAGTCCAAAGTTTCCGAACCAATATTCAGGTTACGTAAACGGTCAGGAAGAAATAATCGTACATTTATAGATAGAAGAGGATTATTTCAACGTCCTGATGATGAAATTGACGAGTTCTTGACGTTTGAGAATGAAAGTGAGGAAGATGAGGAAGCGAAATCCATAAAAACTTCTGGGATTTCTGCAATTCCAAACGTCTATGACTCCAGAGTCGATAGGATCAACAGGTTGGATTCTAATTGGAAATACGACGACGACTTAACTGAAAGTGAAAGGGGTATTAAAGATCCATTCAGTTTAGATCCATCAAGATTGAACTGTATTAGTGATGAAACCCAATCGATACGGTTTGGATCCATGTTGTTATCTAAATCTTATGGATTGTTAAGAGAATCTGTGCATCAAAGGCAACAAGCATTCATCCAACAAGCAAAACTAAGAGCATTACAACAACAACAATTAGCCAACAAACAAAAACCACAATCGATGTCACAACCATCTTCACAAAATAACCAAAACTCACAAATCCCATCACAACCACAACAAAAATTACCCACTCGTACATCGACCAATCCAATCTCACAATCACCAAGTAATAGAAAATCTTCGATATCAAGTTCTGGATCAGGATCTGGTTCTAACAGATTGGACACAAATTTATCAAACAAAACCAACCATGGATCAAACAGCGGATCAACATTATCAGCAATGCAAACAGCAGGATCCACTCATCTGAGGAATTAATCATCAATGATTCTTCCATGTAGAATAGTGGTAACGAGAATCATACCAACCATCAATGGTTTGAATTCGTTACAGCCTCAAACATTGACAACTCTAAGAGTAGTCTAGAAACCGAGAAATGATTTATTGGTTCTCTCATTGGAATTTCAGGGTAACTTTCATTGTGGTACTACCCACAAGGCTCCTTACTAATTACCCATCATCGAGGGTACTATATTTATCTGTACTTTTAGTTTACGGTTCTTTCATATGTATTATAGTCAATATCAACCAAACCAATAGGTCTGGCCAGGTTAATAGTTGTAACAATTAACTGTACAAGTAACTGAGCGAAGCGAAGGTGCTTGTGGGAATGCTATCACGGTGGTCATAATAAGGACTGGTCAATGCTACGCTCCTTAATTCAAGTCTATTCAGTCTAACGTCATCATATATCCATGAGTATATCGGTATATTAGACAGGATTAGAGGCAGATACTATCCATAGGAGATATTAAATAGAGAAGAGATTTTCTGAGACCATTGGTAGCGAAAGCTGACTCGTTTGTAATATATGGATAATATAAATATGAAACTATTATTATGAGACTATATATTCAAGATTTGAAATATCTTGATGAACTAACTCCAGTTTGTTCCTGATGTTCTGTTTGATATTGAACTTAGTTTATTCTTTCTTGTTCTTGTAGTTATTTATACTAATTCTCGCTCGAGCTCGAGCCCTTGATATTGATGCACTTTCCCACCAATCTCATGATAATCGTGCATACTCCACAAAGTCGCAGCAATCTGAGTTTCACTACAAAAAGGGACGATCTCCACAATTCCACGAAATCCACCAAATTACAATAACTAACCAACAAACCAAACTATTATGTCTTCGGTATATAAAAATATTGTGATCTTCGGATCTCACGGAAAAATCGGCCAGCAGTTGGTTCGGTTGATTTCGCAGCCAACTTCCAGCTACAGAGCCACTGCACTCGTTAGAAACTCCGACCAGGCCGACCAGATACTTAAAATTTCATCTAATTCCAGTAATATCACCACCAAGGAGTTCACTTTTGATAATGCCTCGGTTGAAGAGATTTCTGACGTCATACGTGGACACGATGTCGTGGTGTTCACTGCTGGCTCGGGAGGAAAGGCTTTGTTGCTGGTGGATCTTGACGGTGCTGTGAAGACTTTTGAGGCAACCGTGAAGGCCAACGTCAGAAGGTACGTGTTGATCAGTGCGATCCACGCAGATAAGAGAGAAACCTTCTCCAAGTCTGGTCTCAGAGACTACTACATTGCCAAACATTATGCGGACAGAATTCTTGTGAACGAATTCAAGGACGATTTGGACTACACTATCTTGAGACCTACTTCGTTGACAGATGATGAGCCTACAGGAAAGATTAGACAAATCAGTGCTGGCGATGAACTCGGAACAGTCACAAGAGCAGACGTGGCGAAAGTGATTTACGATACGATTGGAGATGAGAAGACGTTTGGTAAGGGGATTGATTTTGGCAATGAGAGTTCTTGAGTGAGGGGACTGAAAATTATAAAGAACTATCTTCAGAAACTTATGATACCGACACAAACTAGCTGTCTCGAAAACTCCGAACTCCGAACGTTATAACTCCGATGGAATAAATCCGAACCCCAGATTTCGAAATATATAAAACTCCAGAATCCAAGAATTTATTAGCAACCAGCAATATCTCAGTAGCACTATATGATTTGTGTAGTATTGTTGGTCTAGTATGATTTGTCTAGTATAAATTGTCTAGTAAAAATTGTCTAGTAGATTTGCCAAGTAGAAATTCTCTAGTATAATTCCTCTAGACTCTCGTCACCTTTGTCAGAGATCAGACATTATGAAAGATAAGAAATTATTAAAGATAAGACATTATTAGAGATCAGACATTTCTACAAATGAAATTTCCTAATCTCTATTTAATACACTCTTTACCACTAATGTTTTCTTGGAAGTTTTTGGGAGCCTTCCTTAACTTCTTCAAGAGCACCAAACGTCTCGAACCATTTAGCAAGCCTTGGCCAGACATTGAGATCAATATCCAAATAACTACTGAACAGAATCCAGGAGTAGAAAGCTACGTCGGCGGTGGAGTAGTGATCACCGACCAAGTATAAGCCTGAAGAATTTTTAACGGTATGTAATTGGATCTGAGGTTAGTAAATGAAAGAATTGTTATAGTAGTAAGAATTGTTAAAATAGTAGGAACTATGATACTAGTAAGAATTGTTTTAATAGTAAGAACTCTTATACTAGTATGAATTAATACATCTCAGTATAAATCCGTCCTAGCAAAGAAAATTACTATAGCCTCACATGAGATTCACCAGAGCCTCACTAGATATCACTGAACTTCACTGAAATACAACTTAGTGAGGACTAGTGGGAATTTACGAAATCATAAGAGTTTATGAAGAAAAGAGTTTAGCATGAAAGGAACTCACGATCACAAGTTTGCTGGAATTATACTGTAGACGGAACCAACGAACAGTCTTAAAAATTCAATGGCACTAGGGAACTGTTTTACATATCTAGTCACATATAAGCTGAAACACCACTCATTCGCGAACTATAGCTTCTCATGAATAGTATTTGTGGGAACACCCCTCATATTTCTATAACACAGTAGGTGTAGTGACATATCCACTAATCTGTGGTGATATATTCCAACCTCTAGTGATCCCAATACCTTTCAGTCCAAATACTGCTAATAATTCTGTCCAGCCTATATTCTTGCAGCTCCGTCTATTCTCCACAAATTCCTCAATTGTCTCCCTAAATTGTCTCAATTGTCTCCCTAAATTGTCCCAATTGTCTCCATAACTATTAGTTTCCATCCCCATACATTCTTGACATTTGTTGATGTTTAAAATCCTATCGACTGGATATTCCTCTGTATTTATTTATATTGTTAGCTACACGCATGCAGCATTACAGAGACTCCAAGCTTCCGTTTATATGCAGGTACACGTATATTAATCACAGAAGACAAAATGGAGATAACTAGAGAATACTTGAAGCATGGAATAGTGACAAATCACAGATACGAGGAGAGTAGAAATTACGAAGACAGTGGAAATTGCCACTACAGTTTGGCCCCAGTTAACCATGGCAATTTACCCTACCTCAGAAACATTGAAGACTGGATACATTATTCCTACCGATAGTAGAAGGATGGAAAATACGAGTAGTCACATTCTCTCACTGAATATATATTAGTCTATAAATGATAATGTACACCATCGGCACCATAATGCAATAAGCCTCTATATGTTGACTTAGAATAACCCTTCAATTTCACCATCATCGTTGACTTCAACATTCATGAAACCAGCATGTGTTGGCAAACCTGGAATAGTCATAATCTCGGCAGCTAAGGCATACAAGTATCCAGCACCAGCAGAACATCTGACTTCTCTGATTGGAACAGTAAAGCCAGTAGGTACACCCTTCAAAGATGGGTCGTGGGACAATGAGTATTGAGTTTTGGCAATACAGATTGGCAATTTGTCGTATCCTTGTCTGGTATAGGTTTCAATTTGTTGCTTGGCTAACGGAGACAATTCAATAGCAGCGGCTCCGTACATCTTGCTAGCAATTGTGAAAAGCTTATTTTCAACAGTGTCGTTGGTGTCGTAGAGGAATTCTTGTTTTCCATTAGGATCAGAGGCCTTGACAGCCTCCACCACAGCTTCGGCTAATTTGACTGCACCAGCACCACCTTCAGCCCAGTGGTTTGAAGGAACAGCAAAGTCAGCACCGAATTTGAGTGCTTGTTCTTGAATCAATTTGATTTCGGCTTCAGTGTCGGTTTCAAATTGATTGATACAAACAACAACTGGAACGTTATACTGTTTGATGTTGGCGATTTGTTTGGCCATGTTGGCACAACCCTTTTCCAAGAACTCGAGGTTTTCGTTAACATATTCGGCTGGTAATGGTTGGCCAGGTTTCACATCAGTAGCTCCACCATGCAATTTCAAGGCTCTGGATGTAGCTACCAACACAACAGTGTCTGGCTTGTATCCTGAAGTTCTACATTTGATGTTGAAAAAACGTTCTCCACCCATGGTGAAATCAAACCCAGCTTCAGTGACCACAAACCCTTTTTGTCCGCCATTAATAGGATTGGAAGGAGAAGTCAATTTCAAGGCCAATTTATCGGCAATAACGGAAGATGCACCAATAGAAATGTTAGCGAATGGGCCAGCATGGACGAAGACTGGAGTACCTTCTAAAGTTTGCATTAAGTTTGGTTTAATAGCATCTTTGAGCAAGGCAGTAATAGCACCAGCACATCCAACATCTTCAGCAGTGATAGCAACACCGGTTTCCAATTGAGTACCAACAACGACTCTTCCTACTCTTTGTCTCAAATCCTTCAATGAAGTTGATAAGGCCAAGATAGCCATCAATTCACAAGCCACGGTAATATCCATACCAGATTTACGTGGAGCAAGTTTGCCTGCTTCGTTCTTTCCTTGTCCAATAGTGATTTCACGAACAAATCTGTCGTTACAGTCGACGACTCTCTTGATAGTGATCGATTCTGGATCGATATTTAACTTTGCAAATTGGGCAATTTCTGTTTCATTTAAATCGTCTGGGTTAGTCTTGGTAATACCAAGCTTAGCCAATCTTGTCAACATCGATGGGGTAAACGATCTTACACCCTTCTTTACTGGTACAAGTCTGTTGTAGAACCCCTTGATGGATTTAGAAGTGCTTTCGTGGAAAACTCTGGTGTCAACAGCAGCACACAATAAATTCTGAGCAGCTGAAATTGCATGGATATCACCAGTTAAATGCATGTTGAATTCGTCCATAGGAATGACTTGTGCATACCCACCTCCGGCAGCACCACCTTTGACACCGAATGTAGGACCCATTGATGGTTGTCTTACGTTGGCAATGGAATTGTAGTTTAAATGTGCTCCCAAGGCTTGGGTCAACCCCATAGTAGTGGTTGATTTACCTTCACCCAAAGGTGTTGGAGTAATCCCAGCTACCAAGATGTAATTACCCTTAGCATGAGAGTTTCCCTCAGCTTGTTCGTCCAAACGTTCAACTACAGATTTTGGATCCACCTTGGCCTTGAAATGTCCATAAGGTTCCAATTCTTTTTCCAACAATCCCAACTCTTTGGCGATTTTTGTGATTTTCTTTGGTTTTTGTGCTCTTGAAATATCAATGTCTGATGGTACAGGGGATTTCAATTCAACTGGTAAAGGTTTGAAACGATGCTCGTGTGCTCTTTGAGCTTGCAATACAGCAGCATCATAAACGTTGGAGCATAACATGGCGACGGTCATTGGACCAACACCACCTGGAACGGGAGTGACAAACCCGGCTTTCTTGAGGATTGGAGCATAATCCACATCCCCAACCAATTTTCTGCCGTTTTTGGCAGTGGCATCCTCCTTGTAATTTATACCAACATCGATGACAATTGCATCCTGTTTGATCCAGTCTGCTTTGACATATTCGGGAATCCCGACTGCTGCAACCACAATATCGGCACCCTTGACAATAGATGGCAAATCGTTAGTATAACGATGACAAACGGTAACTGTACAATCTTCGTTTCTCAACATAGAGGCCACAGGGGTTCCGACAATATCAGATCTTCCAATAACCACGGCATTTTTACCTCTCAATTTCACTCCAGTAGTCTTGATCAACTCAATGATCCCACTAGGAGTACAAGGTTTAAACACAGGGTTACCGCCTCTCTTTGTCAATTCACCAACGTTATAACGATCAAAACCATCGACATCCTTTTCGGTGGCCACGGAATTGGTAACTAAAGTCTCATCGATATGTTTTGGTAAAGGTAATTGGATCAACAACCCATTTACCTTTGGATCTTTATTCAAACGATCGATTTCTTCCATCAAAGCTTCTTGAGAGATATTTTCATCAAGTTTGATAAGGTGGGAGGAAATATTGGACGACTGTGCTGCCTTCAACTTGGATCTCACGTATGCGGAAGAATCAGGTCTCGAACCGACTTGAATAATAGTCAACGAGGGCGTGAATTTGTTGTAGGAATTGAAGTGTTGAGCATTATATTCAATAACCTTGTCAGCAACTTGGTTTCTAATTGATTTTGCAAGAAGGGTTCCAGAAACAACCACAGCGTTGGAGTTAATCCGGGAGGAATGGATATACCGGGCGGATATTAACCGCGATGACCTGACAGATCTAGACAACATAGCGATTATAGATCAGGATCAGTAGAACTAGTAGAGGATCAGTAGATCTAGCGAGAATCAATAGAGCTAGCGAGAATCAGTAGAACTGGATACGAAGTTATCTTAGTTACTGTTCGTTTACTAAGAAAAAGTGGCAGCTCATCACGTTATATACGCAGAGGCTAGGTTGTAAAAAAGAAATGTCTATGTGCAGGAACAAACTGATTGTGTACAGTAAGTAAATTTTACTATGGGAGACAAAAATCTATGGCGAAAATTTTTTAAAGCGATGAGTCACATTTCTGAGATTTCTATTGGCTGAGCTTGAGATGTGGTGAGAGGGGTGTGGAAACAAACTAAGACACCTCAGTATAGAGGTGAGAAAGAGAGTGTAGGATAAGGACGATAACGTCAAAGACCGGAGTCATAATATGGTGGTTGAAGATTGGATCCAGCCAGAGTCAATATCCAGACCGTTAGACTCGGGATTAGAATTTCTTTTGAGATTTTGCAGCCGCGCACTGTTAGTACCAGAACGAACAGTTAATGAAGGCCTGGAAGACGACTAGGTATGTGGGGAAGTTATATACAGGGCCACTATTAGGATAAGAAGATCATCAAGATCAGTGAAGGCGTTCTGAAGTAGTTTAATATTTATGTGTTTAAATAGAGCGGAGATTCCTCCAGGTGGGGTTCCGTAAATCACCACAGAACAAAGTTGTGTCAAATCAGTAATGTGTACGGAGTTTCTATATATAGCGAGAAGATGGATGGATTTGGATATGTGACTCATGAGATCATGATTTAGAAGCGATGAATGATCTGTGTAAATACTGAGAGTAAATACTGAGAGTACATACTGAGCAAAGCGAAGTATTTGTGAATTGAAAGAGATTCGAATATTGAATTTATGAATTATAGGAGTAACAAATTGAATTTAAAGAGATCTAAATAGTGATAGTGAATTCTAGTGAGATTTAATTGTATTAGTGAGAATTAATGATATTTCAGAACTATTACAGAGTTTTGAATACGTCTCTGTACTCAGTATTTGACATGATTTAGTAGGAGAAAGCCTAAGAATAGCACTGTGGCCTATTCAATAAGTTACTAAGTACCAGTAATTTATAATCTCCCTAATTAATAGAACCTGAGAACTATGAGCGAAAAGCGAAGCATTAGTTCTTTCAGTATTAATAGCTGCAAAATTATTCTTCATATATGTAGACTATATGCAGTACAATTACATCAGTAGATTTAGCAAGAAGAATAATGAACAAAATTACGTCTACTAAATAAATTAACATATGGAATAGGCTGACATTTTACTCGCTATGTCGCATTCGAACTCTCTGTAATTTTAACAAGGTATCACCCACATTATTCAACATAGTGTGTGGATTACATAATCGTGAGAGTTTGGATACTGGGCACAACATGTATTCTAAATTAGTGTGTATTTAATGAATATTAGTGACATTTAGTGACTTACTGAATACTTCGAAATCCTCAGTACCTAAAATTAGTGAACTATTAAAAGGTTTTCAATATTTCAGGTACGTAAAGGGTATAAATTATATTATATTATATGCAGCTAACTCGGTAGATTCGGGTACAGGAATATAGACCAAAATCACCTCTACTAACTTATTTAACCTCTAGACTTTCTCTAAGTAGCCCCAATATATCATATACCAACTCCCAGTAATTTTAACTAGTTACTACCCACAATATTCAACGTGTATTTGTGATTACATAATCCTCCACGAATATTTAATCGCTCTTAGGGCCAGGCGTTATGGCTTGACTTAACTGGTGCTTGAAAATACTCGTAGAATATTGCTAGGCTATAGATATAGCTATTATTCCTTGCTATATTTGATTAAAAGGACCTTATGTAATATTATTTCATATTCTGGGTATATTTCGGGTATTCTCTCTGAAAAATCAGGAGATTTGCAGCCATACTCATTTGTAGAGTTATGATTGATAGAAGTTGGTAATTCTGTGCCACGCTCCAAGTCAATCTAAATTCTCGCTTATGTTGCCTCATCCAGCACCGTATCTATGACTTTATCTATACTCTGAGCGATCTCTTAGGTCTATAAATTCGGAACAATCTCTCTTAAGTCTAATAGTTCTGAATAATTTCTCTCAGCTCTAATAATTCTGATCAATTTCTCCTCCCTCTTCTCTATTAACTACTTATTTCTGCCAACAGCTCCATACTGTCGTTATTCTCATTACGAAGCTGGCTCAACATTGCTTGGGCTCTAAGCATAATTTGATCTGTCTTATAATTATGTTGACTTTCAGGTTGTTTCTTTCTGGTAGTCATTCTTCTTTTGAGTAAGTTGACACTCTCATACTCCAACAGTGGGTTACGTCCCACGCTATTACGAGTGCCATCAGTCGATGCTTGCTCAACAAGATCATCCAATGACATCGAAGAATAGAACGAAAGTGCTTTACTTCTTCTATTGCGATTTCGGTCTTTACTCAATGACGAGCTTGGAGCACTCGATTTCAATCTTTCCAACAAATTATCAATCATAGTGTGAGAGGTATCACTGATATCAGTTTTCGATTCTAGTGGTGAAGATTCTGGTTCGTCTTCGTCTACTTCGTCTTCTTCCTCGTCCTCTTCGACCTTATTCATCCTGGTCTCTTTGTTCTTTGCAATTTGCAATTTTGAATCTTCAACCATTCTCTTTCTGGCATCGTATGCTCTTTGGTCTTCTTCTCTTTGAATATTTTCAACATGTGCTTTCTTGAACTCGTTTATGAAGTTAACAAACTTGTTCAAAAATCCGTTTCTTGCTAAGCTGTCCTTTGGATTCTCACCAAAATATTCCATCAACGACTCAAACTCATCAAGAGTCCGTTTAAGATGGGCCTGTAACAAAGAATTCTTGATCTTTGCATTTTCTAGTGGTCCTGACACTTTATTAAGAATCCTGTCTTGAGGGTGCATCATTGAAGTATCACTCAAGTTTCCTTTAGAAATGGAAGTTGATACTATTGTAATCATCCTTCCAAACTCTTGACAGTCACTGTCCAACTGATCTATGGGGATATTCTGAATAACCGTCAACGAACTTAACTCGTCAACGAATGCCCCAAATTCGGGAAATGTGTTCCTGATGATTTTTTCAATGTAATGTAAAAAGTTCATTGAGTTTGTATCATCCTTCATAAACTTCAATCTTTGTAAAGTATCCAACTTAAATCCCATGGCTTGCTTTGAAAAATCGTTCATGAAATTCCCCACGGATCTGATGATCCCCAAGACATTTCTCAAACTCTCCGATTTTCGTACATTGCTCGTGGCTTCATCTATTAACTGAAGCTTCTTCAACAAATCCAAATAGTCCTTCTGATATGATTGTATCAATAACAATGCCCGGGACCGTGACTTCCAATAATGGCTCAAATTGAAACATAGCTCGAGATAGATTCTATCTGGCCTTTCCAATTCTTCGGGGTTCTTTTTTGGTGGCACATCTGGTCGTTTCAAATCTGTTGAATATGGAGTGAAATTTCTGATCATTAAATCATTCATTTCTACAAGTGAATCGTTATTGAAAAACTCCAAAACACTCACATTTTCAAGAATCTCCCTGTTACATTGTAAGACTCTCGATACAAACTCTTCAACTGACAAGGTTGCATACATGTGTAAGTTAATACCAAACAGCTGGGCTAGATCTCGTGATAAGAATGATATTTTGCTGATCTTCTTTTGTGAAATTTCCTTGGCTTCGCCGACATCTTTCTTAAGTTTGATTGTGGAACTCTTTGCAACAAATACCTTTTCGACTTCTCCCAAAATTCCCTTCTCCAATAACTTGTCTGATAATTTTCCGTGTTCGATATCTGTCCAGAAAGTTTGGTTTATATCGTCAATCTTTTCCCAATGCATTTGTTTTAATTTTGCTTTAGGTCTTACCGATTGAATCAACGATATTGGAGCTTCTAGGTCAGCATCGGAATCGAGAGGAGTTGGAGTTCCACTAACCGATGGAATATTAGAATTGACTCGTGATAGATTCTTGGGAGTTCCCACAACAGAGTTGGATTCACTGAATAATGCAGGTAGTGGTGGTGGTGGTGGAGGCCCAGTGGGAGAATTTCCGTCTTTGGGTGGTAATGGAGGAGGTGCTAGTGCTGGAGGTGCTGGACCACCATTAGATAACATACGTGGAAGTGGAGGTGGAGGTGGAGGTGCTGGACCAACGTTAGATAACATACGGGGAAGTGGAGGTGGAGGTGGAGGTGGAGGTGCTGGACCAACGTTAGATAACATACGGGGAAGTGGAGGTGGCGGTGGTGCTGGAGTTGCTGGACCACCTGTAGATAGCATAGCGGGAAGTGGCGGTGGTGGAGGTATTGCTTTCTTCCCAGAGCTGTTCATGAAATTAGGAGGTGGAGGTGGTGGTCCAGATGATGCAAGTCTAGATGGCATATCATTTACAGATGAAAGTTGAGACGTTCCTGAACGCTGAGATGAAGTTTCACCAGATTCTTGACTTGGGTCAGCAACCACTGTAGGTAAAAGAGCGATGGAGGTTGAACTTTTCGTAGGAGTTTGAGTTTCAAAACAAAACTCATTTGAAGGGGACAGGCTACCGTCCACCTCTATGATCGAAGGACCATCAGAAACAACCATGACATCGTTCTCTTCAAGTTTACTTGACGATCTGCTTCTTGCTGAAAAGACAGATTCAAGCTCATGAACAATTTCACTGCTTTTCAAATTACCCTTGGCCATCCTTAATGCACGGGAGTTTTTCAAAGTACCCAGACGAGTGATATCCACCAACTTGGCTACTTTATTCTTCTCCTCTTCCATTTGTTTGATTTGAGCTTGTAATAATACAATATGCTTCTCTTGAGAGGCGATTTTAATTGCACTCAATTCGCCTTCCTTCTTCAAATTTGCAAGTGTATCATTGAAACCAAAGCTGGCTTCAATTTCCAATTGACTCTTTTCTTCTTCCAACCTTGCCAAAGACTTGGTCAACTCTCTTGATTCTAGTATGGCTCTTCTGGCAGTATCGTCCGTCACAAGTCTATCCATTAATCTCTGAATAGAACTATTTAAAACCGAGTTAGAATCGGATGCAATCATTGTTGATTCGGCTATAACATGTTGCATTACTGAATCAATAAGGACCAATAACTTGTTAGTTTCTGAATCTGACCGTCCGCTATCCTTCAACATCAAGAACTTTTGGAAGATCGACTTGATGATCGTTTCATTTGAATCTTCTTCGGTAATATCAGTCTCTAAATACTGACTCTTGATGTCTTTGTATATATCATCAAGACTCGGAACATCGCCATTATGTAAGCTTCTTAAACTAGTTCCTAGATTGAAGAATTCGCTATAGTCTTCTTCAGCAAACTCCTCATATTTTTCAATTTCCTCGTTTATCCTTTCATTATTAACCACTCGAAGTTTATCAAAAACTTTCAATAATCTAGAATCGTTGAATTCCCTTCTCAACGAAATTCTGGTTTTTATAGATGTTGTTCCTTCAATAATAGAATTAATCAACAACAATGTTGTTAGAGAATAGTTCGTCAAGTTGGTTTCTCCTCCAATGCGGTCACTACCACTCGTGAAATATTGGTCAAGAAATAGTTCTAAAGAATTCAACCAAGGCTGAAATCTAATATAGTCTCCCAACAAGTCCTGCAACAGAACCATACTTTCCAAGATTTTTGGTAGGAACTCATTATTACTATAATATGACAAAAATACCAACACTTCAGTCACAAGAATTCTAGTAGCCAATCTTGGAGATATAACCGAGAAAATCAACGTCTTAATTACGTGAGATTTGTTCTTTTGAGCCATAGAGGTCAATGACGATATGTCGTCAGTCTCTTTTTCGTCCACGTTCTCTGAGTTCAAAATATGCTTGATACATTTTACAATAATGTATTCTTTATCAAATTCTTCATTTGATTTGATACTTTTCTTGTTTACTCTGGAAAGTATTACAGACAATGCAGTTTCACCTTGCGCTTCGATGAAGTTTGAGACCCACGAGACACCATACTTTTGACTATTATCCGAAAGTCTCTTTTCCAACTTCTTGAATTCCCGAACGGTTAATTTATTAGACATGATTCTTGCTACAAACCATTCAGGAGTACCATCTTTTAATTTCTTCTTTGGTAAAAGACTACCTTGATGGTCTTCAGAGGAGCCATTAGACTCAAAAGACTTTCGATGGGGTTTATAATAATTGTCTTCAGTGGTGAATTTTTTAGTACCACCACCGATTCTGGATATTACTTTCATGGCTGCATGTTGTTTTGAGTGTTGAGAGTCAGATTCTTCGAAGTCTGCTTGAATATCTGATGTGCTTTGTTTTCGTTCAGGTTGTGGTCTCGGATCTACCGTAGAAGTTGGTGACACGTCATTTTTCTGACTGATAAAAGCAGTGGCTTGTTTGGTCAAAGTTTTGAGATCGAACCCGGAATTGGTTTCACTTTCACGTAATAACAATTCCCATTTGCGTTGATAGGGTTGTTCTTTTAATGTCTTTACTGCCATTCCAGAGAAAGCTCTAGTGGAAAGTAACTTTTCAAAAAGTTGATCTACAATTTCAGGAATGGGCATTTGGTTTCGATACGTTGCCACAGCTGCAAATGATTGAACTGCGTGGTTTCCGGACGATTTGGATGATATCAGCGAGGGTGAGATATTTCTTGTACCAGTCTTTAGCCTGGTATTTATATTGTATAATGTTTGCGATTTGCTATTTGGTTTAGATGGTTTGGGTATATTTTCTCCAACTAATGAGCTTGTGGATCCATTTCGTTGGTTGAGGTTGTACCCAATGGAGGGTAGCAGATTTGATGCAGTCATAGATGGGGGTGGTTGCAAGTCTTCGTGAGATAATCCATATCCCACTAAATTGAGTCCAACCTCAGCCAATCCAGGTTGACTTTGAGATTTAGGATCCAACGATAAAAAAATTGAGTTATTATTGGCAAGATTGGTGTTAGGGTTGGCAAAATTAGAATTCGTGTTGGCAAAACTCTCTAGGTCTGAATGTTCGCTAATCTTTGTTTCATGGGAGCCACGAGAACCCGTCGATAATTGACGTGGAGACAGCGTAGATTTGCTCGTCCTCTCTGGTAAATACATAACATGAATTGGCTCTTTGGGATCTGTTGTTGTAGAATCGTAGCCAATCGCCTGGAACTCAGTGTTTGACCCAGGATCAAACGACGACGATGAAGTTGCTGGAGTGGGACTATTTGGATAGACTACTTGTCCAAAGTTCAATATTGAAGTAGATTTGGAAAGTTTCTTTATCCTCTTGGAAAACACACTTGGGCGTTTAGTTGATTTGGGTTCTTGGAGCGACTCTGATGGTCCACTTCTATGGACCTCTGAACCTGGCCCATTTTTCATAATATTCATAAAATGGGTTACTGGAGAGTATGTCTATACAAAGGTTAAACAAGTAGTATTAATACTTGCGGTTTCACTCGTACAATCACCAATTGACACACTCGCTTCCAATTGTGATAACCGATCCATTTTGTTTGATCCAGGTATTTTTATCGGAGAGTCACGTGGGTGATATTTGTTCCATGATGTGGTTAGTAGCTTGGCCAAAATTCTATTACCAACAGCCCTACAAGTCTGAGAGAAGATTAGAGCTATATGATCATAGAAGTAAGGAAACGAGTGCAAAATAAAGCGAGTTCAACTTAGAATAAGCAATTTGTGATACTGTAGTGGAAGAATCTGAAATTATGGTGGTTCTGTGATGAGCCTAAGAAATCAGCATTCTTTTTATTCAAGGGGAGATTCCATATATGACATACAGACACAACTAGATAATATTCCCATGTGGGCTATATAACCAATTAGAGAGTGTACACATGTGATATATATAACCAACGAGAGAAATTGTATATAATCCATTAGATGAAACCAACTTGTAACTTTTTGCACCCACTAAAAACATGGACTAGATCCATCTTATAAATGAGTGCCCACTAATACGTGTATACAGGAGTCTGTTGTAAAGGCTTGATCTATACTTATATGATATGTTGAAGCAGAAGCTTTGGTGTTTAAGATGTGTCTGACTAACCATAGAGAACCGATTAGCATACTGATTCGCATACTGACAATGGTTATGATAAACTAATTTAAGTAACGATCATCTCAGGTAAGCTGTAGAGGGTCTTTCGATAACATTTTGCTGACCTCAACTCCTTCTAATAGCTCCCAATTCCCAGAGTTACCACTAAAATACCGTTTAAATGAAATGTGAATCCTAAGCATTGTGATATAGTATAAGGCTCAAGTAACCTGTGTAAGTATATGGAGAGTTGTATGGGATTAAAGCTAACTATTATGATCGTCTATCTCTTGCCCCCTTCGGATATCTGGATCATTCTATTTCTTGGTGTGGCTAACAGTTGCCCCTTCTTGTCACTTTCTCTTCCTCTTCTAACATTAAATGTCGCGCTCTAAATAACGCGTTATTTTTATTGTTTACTTTAACAACTCTTATCATCAATGAGTGTTAGTAGACCTAGACTGCAGAAAGTTAGACCGGCTGTACCAGGCCAGCGTAAGATCGCGTCGTTCTTTTCGTCTACGGGATCTAGTCAAGAAAACAAAAATCTGACGGGATTTACCACTCCTGAGAAGGTAATGTTGAACCGATCAAATTCGTTTCTTTCTAAAGCAATGAATCCGGATACCGGGTTTGACGAGCCATCGAGTTCAGACACATCGTACGACTCAATCGAGGTCAACAACTTTCGAAACCCATCGTTGGTGAAATCGATGAGTGTGCAATCAACTACAATCAAGGAGAAGAGCGAAGGCGTTGAAGTGACGGGATATCGAAAACTTGTCAGAGAAAACATCTCTCTCAAAAGATCTAATTCAGATATACTTGACAGTATCTCAGGGAAGGCCAGAAAAGTCCCCAGAGTCACTACTCCAGTTCCAACCGCTCAAACTATACAAATATATGGAGACGATTTGTCTGAGGAACAAAATGAAGTAATGCATGCTGTCTTGGAACAAAAGAAGAATGTGTTTTATACGGGTAGTGCCGGTACGGGTAAATCTGTGGTGTTGAGACATCTAATCAAACATTTACGAACGAGGTATGGAAATAAAGTAGGCTTGACGGCGTCGACTGGAATGGCAGCTTGTAACATTGGAGGACAAACAGTTCACAAATTTTTGGGTATTGGGATTGCAACTGCTCACGAAAGTGCCTTGGCCGCAAAGATTATAAAAAACGGTGCTCTCAAACACAAATGGACCACTTTAAAAGTCCTAGTTATAGATGAAATCTCCATGATTGATGGTGTTTTATTCGACAAGATTAATCGAATTGCAAAAGTGGTAAGACAGAACAATAAACCTTTTGGTGGTATCCAGGTAGTCTTTACAGGAGACTTTTTCCAATTACCACCTGTTTCCAAAGACTTCAAAGCCAAGTATTGTTTTGAAATGAGTGCATGGGGAGAAGTAATTAATAAAACTATTTTACTCACGACTGTATTCAGACAGAAAGGTGACAATGAATTGATTGATATGTTGAATGCTTTACGTTTCGGCAGACTTGACAATGAAACCACGCAGAAATTCTATGCTTTGTCCAGAAAAGTCGAATATCTGGATGGAATTGAACCCACAGAACTATACCCTACTAGATTTGAAGTGAAAACCGCAAACACTAATAGATTAAACTTGATTCAAGCCGAACCGTTCAGGTTCAAGGCCCAAGACGAGTTTACCAAAGATTACCAAAAGAGATATTTAGATATTCTTATGTGTGAAGAAGAATTGGTGTTAAAAGATGGTGCACAAGTCATGTATATTGTGAATCTTGACGATGACATTGTTAACGGTTCGATAGGGACGATTTTATGTTTCTTGACTCTCGGTCTTTGGGCGAAAGTTCAAGAACTTTATGGTGATCAGAACTTTTCTGAACCAAGCATTACTAACGAATTAAGATTGCTTTCAAAGAGAGTAGGAACTGGCGAAGCCTGGAATGATAATGATGCGAAATTGTTTGATAGTATTCCTCAAGGACGCAAAACTGTATTTATGAAATTGTGTGGTTATGCATCCAGGGAAACAAGAGAGAAAATGCTTCCAATTGTTAACTTTAAGGTCAATGACACAGATAGATGCATTTTAGTGGAAGACCACCAATTCTCACTTGATCAAGCAGGAAATCTCACCAACACTGAATCATCCACAAATATCTCCAGAAAACAATTACCATTGTTGTTATCATGGGCTTTATCGATTCATAAAGCTCAAGGTCAAACTATCGACAGGCTACGAATCGATTTGGGTAAGTCTTTTGAAAAGGGACAGGTTTATGTTGCCCTTTCAAGAGCGACCAGTAAAGATCGTTTGGAATTGAAGAATTTCCATCCCAACAAGGTTCAAGTTTCTGATGTTGTTCGGGAGTTTTATTATAGAATCGGTGCTTAAGGAAATGAGTTCTTTTCCACACATCAAAGAACACAATGATAGAAGTGTTATAAATAGGTAGTCTTGAGGAATCCAGGCTAAGACATTACAAGAGATTACTTGTTTTGAAAGCTTCGCTGAAGAGCTTTAATTCATCATTTTCACATAATTAATATTCCACACATTCTGAATAATAGCAATTCAAGAATAAACAGAATTTTCATTAGAAAAGACACTGGTGGGCTGGTTTGACATTATTTGTCATAAACAATGAAGCGTAGTTGTTAACTGTAAGAAAGGTGGAGTGTAGGGAGAGATGTTTGAGAGTAGAGATCAGGCATGTTTCAGAGTGGAGAACGATGGCCTCGATAGCAACTCAGGATTAGTGTAAACCAGGCCCTGAAGTCAAAGAACTCATTACCAATGAGCCATGGGTATAAACTCTATGCTTCGGTGGCTTCACTTTCTTATTTTGAACTATCAAGCGTAATAAGAGTCTTAGAGGTTCTGGAGGACTTTCACGGAACTCTCACGAATACACATCTGTGACAGGCATTAATGTTTTTTATGATAGGAATACAGCATGATGTTGTTTTCCCGATCCTATGGATGCTTTGGCAATGATACCTCTCTTTTCTTCGACGGTTTTTAGCGATATACCTGAGGATTGCATCAATGCTATCAGATTCATCTCATTATTACTTGCAAAGTTGATTATCTACAACTACTGCTATTCTTCGGCTATCGCACCTCCATCCTTCTGCTATCGCCACCTCTTTCTTTCTCTACACATATTATTTCATTTTGGCAGCCACTCTTTTACCTCGCACGACCATTGTATAAACTGAACTTTTTCAAACCTCCACTACTCCAACCCATTCACTACGCCATGTATTCGCCAACCACCACTACATCTGGCGATTTAGGGTATGAAGGGTTTCCCGTGACCTTGAACTACTTCACAGGGTTGCCGGACCCGTCCATTATTCATTCTCCGACACTAGTTATAATTTTCAAATCGTTATTGAAAAAAGACTCCATCACCAAAGAGAGATCATTAAACGAATTAATACTAGCGCTAGATAATCCAGAACACTCTGAATCATTCCAGGATGACTTGACCATCATTTCATGGATTCAAATGTATCCAAAGTTGGCCATTGAAAACTCCAGAACCGTCCGAGCTCTTGCCCACCAAGTACAAGGTAAGTTCTTAAAAATCGTCGGCGGCAAAGCTTTCAGTAAATATTTAAAGAGCTCCATACCTATCTGGTTGCAAGGACTATTTGATAACGACAAAACCGTTTCCACGTCCACCATGAAATCGTTGATGGATAGTTTTCAGAATGACAAATCAAAAGTCGACAAACTTTGGCTCATCTTTTATGATCAGATTGTGAACTATTGCACAACATGTATTTCATCAGAAACCCACGAGAGTTTGTCGGATCAAAGGTATATTAAAGAACTGGATTCTTTTGTAAAATACGATCGTATTTTGAATGGAAGCATTCAACTGTTGATCAAGTTAATGAGCTTGGAGAATGAAACGTCTGAGATTGAAAGACTTCTTTTGCAGGAGCGATTATGGGACTATCTTGGGTCCTCGATTAATGATGATACCTTGAATTTGAATCTATTCAAGTCTTTATTGGCCTTGGTCAAAAGTATATTTGTGACTGAAGCAAACCAGCCAAATAAGTTTATTGCTAACCTCGATGATGCAAAAAGTCTATTCAAATTGGTTTCCAAAAAGTTTATAAAACTCGTCAGGTTGAAGTCAAAGACCCCCATCATCTATTCCAATGTGATTTTGCAACTTTGGGATACTCTAATTGTACTTACAAACTTCTCCAACATCTCAAATAGAGCCTCTTTAAAGATTAAGAAAACTTTTTGGCAATTGGGTGGCAACAAAAGTTATTCAAGACTTGTGGAATATCTCAAGTTGGGCAGTTGTAACCTGGATCCTGTTTATTATACCTTATTGAAGCATTTTTTTGTTGTTCTGAGCACAAACGATATTGAAGGGGATGATGAGTTTTTGAATTTCAATGATTTTGATGATGCTAAATTGATCTTGATAAAGATCTTGACTAAGCAGTTCAAAGAGGTTCATTTCAAGTATAAACAAGAAGCGTTATCGTGTATTTTGAAGGTTTCTGACCTTTTCTACAAATCTTTGGGTGCAGACGTTCTTCCTTTATTCCATATAATCTTGTACACTGTTCTTGATGTGTATGCCAAAAAGGACGCAAAGAAATCACTACAAGAGTTTGGAGCCTTTTTAAACAACATTAATGTTGATTTATACCAAGATCTCAATTCATCCGTAGTCAACTCAGCAATAGCTGAAAAAGAGGATGAGTTAATTGTATCTGGATTTCAATTTCAATCTAAAGTTATTGATATTGTTGATGTTTATTTCCAATTACTTGAACCCAAATCCATAGAGATTTTGGTTGAGTCGGTTCTATCTGAATTCGAGGATCTGTCAATCTCCAAACCATATCTTGTATTCCATTTGATGACGTATTATGTTCAAATTTCTCCGAAACCTGAGATCTCTAGCTTTCTTGAGACCTGTCCTTCCTTTATTGAGGATGATTTCGTTGATCCTCCAGTAACATTTTTGATCGAAGTCTTAAAACGTGGGTTAGACTTGGAGGTTTATGAAACTATCGAAGATTTCTATCTTAAACTCAGTTACACAACTTATTTACCAAAGTTTGTTCTCGCCATCGAGAAGTTCATAACGATCGACGAGAAGAACGTGCCAGACTTATATGGCTACATAATTGGTCTCTCTAAGGCTTCCACATTATCTCTATTAGAGACAGACATAATCTTCCATCGCTTGAATGATCCTCAGATCTTCCAGAACACCCTTAATTCCACCAGTACAAAGAACGATCCATTAACGTTCATCAAGAAAATTGGGGCACAACAGATAGATCCCCAATTTTTCGAAGACTCAACCTTCCAAACACTTTTAGCTGTTGCTTGGGCCCACGCAGAAGATGATATGGCCCGCGAAGTCCTCAACCAATGTAGAGACAAGGCTACTATAATTTTCGAACAATCTCTTGCAACATACGTAATTGGTTCCAGTCTTAAAACCGACTTCAACTTCATCGCTACCTTTTTAAATCATCAAGTTCCAACAAAATTATTTGAAGAACGAGTTAAGTCGGCAATTGAAGTGGTTCCAACCAATCTGTTAGCAATTTCCAATCCCTTGAGTATGAATTCATTCCTTGTACATAACGATCTGGCTCATGAATTTGATACCTCGATTTTGGCTATTGGAAACTTTTTAAGGTATTTCAGTGATATCTCAAATAGTTTGTTATTGGGAGGGTTGATCGGTGAATATATTCATGATTACTTATTCTTGGAATCGATTTCTGAAATCGCAAATAGTGAAAATTTGCTTGAGATTAAGAAAGACTTACAAGAATCTCTCTTACAAGTTCTCGAAAACAAGTCAATTAATGAATTATTAGAAGGTGATGATGGAAATGTATTGTCACAATTTTTATCTCACATTGAGGTTGCTGAGAATTCCATACACTCCTTCTATTCCGCAAGAGTCTACAAGCTTCTTCTCGAGCACTTTTTTGACTCGATGACGCTCCCAGAATTTGAACTGCTTCCACTCAACTTTAACAAGTTAACAAACCAACCACTAAGACTTTCCGCTATCTTAACAGTGTCTTCTAGATTCTTTGGCTCAACTAAATTTGATAGAATTCGTAATTTTGTTGCTGCAGAAATCTTGGGAGTTAAAAAGGAATCGCAAATCTTGACGGATGGGTTGAAATGGATAACTTTGAGTATAAACTTCTTTAACTGTGATGAGAAATATGAGGTTATTCCACTTCATAGAGCAACCATGATTTTGAATCATATTTCTAATTGGTTAGAGTCTGATATCGCATACGACGACGAGTTTATCTCGATGAGAGTTTTGATTGCAAAATTCTTGAATGATATGTTGGCAACGAATTTATCTGTCCCCGATAATGCATGGGATATTGCGGTACATGTGGTTACTGAAAATCTTAGCATATGTCAAATGAAACCAGAGAGTTTGGATTTGAGATACTTCACCTTGAAGTTATTCACTCTTATTTCAAAATCAGCCACAGGGGAAATTATTGAGGAGATTTTGGAGGTCTTGACCAACGAACAAGTTCTAGAATATGATGTGGCTAAAAACAACCAGCCAGTTCTGTTGATCCATGATATTTTGACAAGAATCTTCAATTCCATCACGGTTCCAACGAACCTTTTGAACAACAAAATCAGCGAACTTTGCTTGCTCACATCATGCAAGTTTACGTCGCTTCAAAGAGTTTCAACAAATCTCTTACACAAACTTATTCTTTCGAATCAACAAGATTTTGTGGTAGAATACCAACTTCAAAAATCGAACTTATCCGAAGAAGATACTATACAGAAAGCAGTTTTGCCAGAAATATTATTGGCAGCAATCTCTGCACCATTGCATGATATTGGTGAGGGTAATGACTCTGAAATTAGTAGATACTTATGGAGTTGGTACTTGATCTTTGCTCATTTTGAAGATATCACGTTTTCCATCAGAACTGAGTATATCAATCAGTTAAAATCCACAAGAGCTATCGATCACCTCTTTGACTATATTTTCGACCAAGTTGATGTTAGTGATAACAAAGTTCTTCGAAAGCTCGTTACGGGAGATCTCAATTCGTTTGCAGGCGATGAAAATCTAATTCAAAACTATGATATTAAAGACGATGGTGAACCTCTCGAAGACGAGTTAAGGTTTTTGTTGCTTCATCTTTATTACTTATCCTTCAGATTCTTTGGATCCTACGTCCAAGCATGGTTCAAGGAGATAAGAGACCGTCAACTCAAGCAACGAATCGAAAAATTCTCCATGAAGTTTGTGTCGCCGTTGTTGATCTCCAAAATCCTCAAGGAAGTTATGGAAAGCAAACATCAGCTTCAAATTAAGGATGAAAACTTGACCATCAAGGTGAATACAGCCACCAATGAGATCAAGTCTGTTTATGTGATTGATGAACAAATCATGGAAATGGTGATAAAGGTCCCTACAACTTATCCTCTTGAAAATGTCACTGTTGAAGGTCCATTAAGACTCGGTGTTAAAGAAAACCAATGGAAGGGCTGGTTGTTGGCGTCTCAACGGGTGATTTCTTTAACCAACGGCTCCATTATGGAATCAATTGAATTGTTCAACAGAAATGTCAACTTACATTTCTCTGGGTTCGAGGATTGTTCGATTTGTTACTCGATTTTACATCAAGATCTTTCATTGCCTTCGAAAACTTGTCCAACTTGTTCAAACAAATTCCATGCTGCTTGTTTGTATAAATGGTTCAAGAGTTCCGGTAGCAGTACATGTCCGTTATGTCGTTCTGCTTTTAATTTTAGAGTGACAAGATAGATAACAGTGAATTTTTGGGTAATGCATTATCTATGAATCTATTCATAGCAAATTCATAGCATATTCATAGACTCTTTATAGATTTTCAGCTCGGGAAACCGTATCAATCACATACTTTTCATAAATTATCTTCGACTAGTGAACGTGGAATTTGGAGGTTGACGTCCGGTCGGAATTATAGGTGTACGTCCTATATTGCCAGTAGTTGTAGTAGAGTTTGCCCATGGAGCACCAGTCATCGAAATGTTCGTCTTTGTTGTATTTACTCCACGATCTTTATTCAAAAATGCATCATTACTGTCCCTAACTGATACTGGCAATTCCGCCTTGGTTTCCACGTCCTTCCAAGGATATAACACATTACCGAACCAGAAATGTTGCACCACTGGGAATTTATTCAATACTTCGTCGTCATACATCTTTAACAACCCCTTCAATACCTTGGACCATAATACGACTGAAGTATTGATATCATAGAGAATCGGAGAATGCTCGTTAAATGGACCCAGTTTGATTTTATAGATAAAGGCTATGGCGTTCACATACAAATTCGATCTTTTGTATGAGTTTATAGTGTTACTGGTCAATATCTGAGATAATGGGGGAGCTTTGAGGTTGGAATTGAACTGTGCTGCTCCTATAATATAGATAAAATGGAAATGATCGTCCAAGCCCCAAACACCATGAGATCCAGCTGGTTCAAGATTATAGTCCAAAATCAAACGACGAACCAAATCATAGTATTTTGCAAAGAGGATCAAAAGTTTCGTACCCGAGATATCCAATAAATCATATTCCATTAGACTTCCAATAAATGCAATAAACGACAACTCGTGACCCGTGCCATAATCAAGTCTTAGAGAAGATCCAAACGAGTTGACCAAGTAGTATTTGAGTTCAATAAAGATGCCAGGTTGTGTCGTCTTTATATTGTCCACTAGAAGAGAATCCATTTGTTGTTCGACTTTATCATGCCATTCTCTACGGGCAAAGTTACCAAACCGTTTTGGACCTTCCAAGGGTGGAGTTTCATCTATAAGCTGATTTAGTTGTGATAATATTGCCAATATGCCAGTGTAATTGGAAGGCTTGGAAATTTCTTGAGGTTCTGGAATCGGTTGTTGGAATTTCGATTCATTGGTCGTTCTTGTTACGAGATTCATGTTTAGTACTGAAGAAGGGATCTCGTGACCCTTGACTTTTTCTGTGATTTTCATCAATACCTGACGTAATTTGGTGAAGGCGACGGAACGACGGAAGTTGGGGAGGTCTAATGGTTCGAAGATCCTTTTAGAAGGAGTGGTGAAAGACATATTGAATATTGATTATTTAATGGCGATTAAGTGGTCTAATGGATTCAGTATCTTAGAGAGAGTAGTTCACGGTGTAGTATCCTCTGTAGCCGCTGACAAGGATATTAAGATGTTATAAATGTCGTCAAGTTATGCCAATAAATGTGAAACAGGACTCAAGACGTCTCTGTAATTACTTGGTGGGTAGAAGTCTATTTTTAATGAATCGTTGACGTGTAAGTATAATAATTGTGCTTTTTTGGCGATACTTTAGTAGTTATGTAGGCTCTAAGTTCTGGGGGCCGTAAGTAATTCAATTTGCAATAGCCGTAGCAATTTAGAAGCAATTCAGTTGATTGGGGATCGGTATTACTATTTTTAGTTAGATATCTCGCAAGATCTATGATATTTCCTCTATACAAAGATGGCTGTAAAAATTGGTGATCTCTTTTGGCGACTTTTTCAGTTAAGTACTGCGGTACGGATGTTTAAATGCGATCTTTCGCAGTATTTAGTTAGCAGTAATAATAAGAAAAGCCAGAAGAACTATAGAGTCATTAGAATAAATACAACTATAAATCAAAAAAAGGAGAGAAGTTCTGTTTAGGTAGTGGGGGAATTATAAGAAAATCTTCAGCCATGATTTTTAGCGGTGGTGATTGTTTTCTTTCCTTGATAAATATACTTAGGTTTTAGCCCTTAGCTATTGTTCTACTTCAATAATAACCTTCCCGTTGGCTTTATTTGTCAGTAATCTTTCAAGAGCAGCATCGATGTCACTAAATTTAAAGACACTGTCGGTAAAAACCTTGACATCACCGTCTTCAATCAACTTTTTACCAGTTTCAATCCATTTGTTTCTTGGAGCAGTACCTATAAACTCGTAATTGAAGTGGATCAACCCAAGCTTGCTGGAAAGAACTCTCCACATACTTTTTGCCATTGGAAGAATGAGACCTCCCATGGATACCGAGGTGTATTTATACTTCGCATCTCCAACAATGGTTCTGTAATGAGCATGCGGATTCAAGACGGTAGAAGTGTGTCCGAACAAGTCATTATTTCCGCAACAATCAAAGACAAAATCGTACTTTGCTTCCTTTACAGTTTCTAAAACTGGGTTTAATATCGAGGTTTGCTTGGTGTAATCGATTGTGGAATTTGCACCCAATTCGGTCACTATCGAAGCGGATTTTTCAGAACAGGTAGCGACAACGTCACGAGCTTGTGCTTTCTTCGAGAGAGAAATCACGTATCTACCAACAGATGTGGCACCACCAAGGACTAAAACTCTTTTATCTTTCAAATCTAATCCATCCAACATGAGGGTAGCAGTTCCAAATACCAAGGGCCACCCTGCAGCTTCGGTGAGCGACAAATTCTTTGGAATTAATCCAACTTCGTCGTCAGTGCGTGATTTGGTATTAAGAAGGACATATTGGGAACATGTTCCTTTACCAAAAGGATGAGTATACATTCCTTGAACTTTATCGCCAAGTTTCAATGTGGTTTTAACATCGTTTCCAATAGCTTCAACAACTCCGGAATAATCTCTACCAATTCCTTGATGTGAGTTAAAGAAGGAGAGAAGGTATCCAGCTGATTGTCTAAGTACTATATCCACAGGATTCAATGCTGCGGCATGGACCTTGATCAAGATGTTGTTTGCAGGAACATTGTACGAACCATCGGCCTGTTTCTCCAAATGGATACTTTGCTCGGTAATATGGATTGGATCGTTCTTAGTCTGGTACGTATACGCTTTGTATGTGAGTTTATCGCTAGTGAAAGTCATTTTGGAGTATAAAATTCGACATCGCGAGGCCATCGCCGGCTTTTATGTGGTGCTCGCCCGAAAAGCGTTAAATTCCTCGGAAGACAAATCCGAAGACAACTCCGATAATCAGCCGACCGCACAACACATCATGAATGGTAAGAAAACTTTGTATGTGATTGATTTTGGGAGCTATTGACGCAGAATCCCACCGTCACCATCACCATCACTTTTATAGTACACTCAAAGTTGGAGAGTTTTGACCTCAAGTCCCAGAGTTGTTCTGGTGCTTTGTTGTTCACTACTGAAACTCTGATATCCAATCTAGTTACTCATTAATCTTCATCCAGAGATGACACTATTAGAATCACATCATTATAATCTTCATCGAAGATGTTTTTGTGCATATTGTGGGGCAACTCTTTGAAAAATTCCTGGGGAAAAATCTCAGCAATTGAGACATCATCTGACTTATTATCGTTGGAGGCATCCCCGCCATTATTGGGGTCATGATTCGTGGAGATAAGAATTACTGAGTGTTCTTTATCAGAATCATCATTAGGGGCTTGAACATCAACGTTAAAGTTTGTAAATCTATGGGCTGATTGGGGTACAAACTCCCTTGGCTTATTACCTAGCCCGGGATCTATTAAAGGGCCAGAATGTTCTTCGATGATCTTGGTAATAGAAGAGTTCGACTTGTTTCTGGACCAATGGTGTGAATTTGGGCCACTTCCGTCGCTCTCGTTGAGAATATGGTTCCTTTTTCTTGGGTATTGTTGAAGATGTTGCTCAATTGGACGTAGATCTTCTCGTAGAGCAATTAATTTGACTGGATTAAACTCTTCGTGCTCTTTACTAAGCTCCTCTGTAAATGGATTGGGAACAGTCGAGCTGAAAAATGTATCAATATTCTTCTGACCAGGAAGAACAACATTTTTCTTTCTTCTCTTTGGAGATATGGGACTAAAGGAGAGTTTTTTTGGTGACACGTTATTTGACAGACATAATTCTTTCCCTGGTGAGTCATCTGGATTCAGATAGGGTGTTTTGATATCTAAAATCTTTGAAGGAGATCTATTTTTCGTAGGACTAATCAGTCCGTTCCTAAGACCAAAGCTATCTAAAGTTGTGGATTGTAGTTTGATTTTCTTTGAAGGAGACACTCTTTGACTTTTAGAAGTCTCGTAATCTCTAATTAAGAACGGGTTGAGTATTTTCACCAATTCTAGCGGAAGCCATACGAATTCTAATCTCGGGGACGAAGTATCTGGAGGATTATTATGTTCCCAAGATCGAGGAAACAATTTTCCAACAGCAAAGGGATCGTATTTCAACATATACATCTGGACTTCATCATCTACCTTTTCGTTTGTGATTTTAACCAACTCATTAGTTGGAATATCGCCTATTTCTGTATGGCTAATTAGCCTGGCGATTATTGTCTTTATGCGTCCGGAATAATTTTGTGGGATTCCAAGTACTGTGGTGAATGTTAGTGTATCGTATCTAGCTTGAAATGCCTGGATAATATCTCCATCTTCCTTGTAGATTATATTCAGCCATCCAATAATGGTTTCGGGTCGTAAATTGTTCATACGAGGGACTTTTTCTATGGAAGAACGAGAATTTGCACCCAAATTCAAATCTTCTTCTTGAGCAGAAAACTCTCCAAAACTCAATGTATTGGGCAAAAACTTGTACACTTCAAATGTGACAAATGGAAAAAGGTAGAGCAAGACATAATATTCATCTATGAGCAATCCGTCAGTAATTGTCAAGTTGCGGCCAAAAATGTCTCGAGCATTTGTATGAATTTTACTGTTCAAAAGCTTTAGAAAAAGTTTCAATCCTTTTGTTCTCTTCTCCGGTTCTTGGATCTGATTCCAGACATACACCTTCGAACTTGATTCCTGTATAACACATTGCATTAGTAGTTTTGTAAAGTCTGGTAAAGGTTCTCTTTCTACTTTAGTTTTAAGTTCCTTTTTCGTCAAGTCACGATGATAGAACGTTGCAAACTTCGTTCCACATAATGCTAATCTTGTAGCATTAGCAATGCCGATCTTCTTTACTCCCAGGGAGTAGTCACCACCACGGAGAGTTGCCAAGAACACGAGTCGTTCTGTGGTCAATCCGGTTCTCTGCTCTACATTAGCCATATCCACTGGGGTTACATAAAACTTTGTAGAGGTCTTTAAATTAGAGCCTTTCTTGGGAGAGTTTGTGACATCTTCTTTGAATCTATTGAAGTTTCGAAGAACTTTAGTAGCTCCAAACACAAGAGCGTCAACATCGTTGGAAATGACATAATCCACAACTCCAAACCTTTGCAAGTATGAACATTGTGCCTCTCCTTCTCCAGGTGCTTGAAGATAGTCTATTTTATTCTGTTTGAGTGTTTCCTTCAAGACGGTTATCAAGGGGAAAAACTCGTTGTAACTCTTTGGATTTATACGTTTAAACTTGGAAAACTCAGTATCGTAGTCTTTTAGTCCTGTTGTTTTGGAGTTATGAGATTCCAAGTTATCATTTGCTCTTAAATATTTATGGGATTGAAAGTTATCATTTGCGCTTAAATATTCACTTCTAATTTGTTCATTTTCGTCTGGAGGAGTCACCAAGTATCCAGCTCGATATTTATCGTTAATGATACAATCTGGTCGAATAGATCGGGATCCTTCAGTCGTAGTAGGATCAGTATTTGAATCATTTCTTTTAGACATTTCACTAACATCGCTAATTGGCTTCAATTGTTGTGTTTCATCGCCAAACATAGATTCTAATTGTTGTATATCATCATTTGGTGTAGACTTCAATCGGCTCTCCTCTGTTTTCAATCGACTCTCCTCTGCCTTCAATTGACTCTCCTCTGCCTTCAAATTTCGTAACTTTTCTGGCTTGAATTGTCCATCAAAAACCACCACCACAGAAACATTCAACGATATCAAGTAGTAGACTTTGGACATGAAGTTTCTGATCACCAAACTCTCATCATCCATGGTTGTATAAGTAGAGTGAAATAAAAACATATAACCATCGACCGCAACGCGTGGACATCTACTGTTGTGTTGGATAAACTCAGAAACCAATCGTTGTAAGGAGATTCTCTCGTCGAATCCTGGTTTCAAGACGTCCCATAGCTCACTAATACCCATCACATAAAGAGAATATGTGGTATCATAAGAAGAGAGATGGTTATTAGATAGTTCTAGTAGTGATTTTGGCGCGATTAAATTATTTACATATCACGAAGAAGAGTGAGATAAAGAGAGCCGGGGCTGTTGACCATAGTGAGGTGACGAATCCTTAGAACGTCGCCAAAACATTCAGTAAAAGAATATCAGCAAAATATTCAGTACTGACCCTGAGTTATAGAGTAAGAGATCACATACTTTAGGAAAGTGAAAAATGCTATATTTCAAGGTTCCGTAGTGAAAATAGTGAAGTAGTGATCGTATTCTCCATAACTTCTCCTTAACTTCTCCATTTCTCTCCAACTTCTCTTTAAATTCACCTTAACAAAACTTTCTGTCATATTTCTGCCCTGATCCTTATTATATTAACCTCTCCAATTGCCATCCTTCTCATATATCGCTGTAATTTTGTAGACTTTCCAACTACTCTTGATAAACAATGATAAACTATAAATCAATATTTGAACAAAGGTATCGCTACGTTACCCTTAAGCTCATTATACAGGCCCACTTGTTCAGTGGTCTACAATATCTGTACAGCGTCCAGACGTTCCTCGTAATTCTTGTTTCGCTAAATTGGCCCCCATTAGAGATACAACTACACCTTTTTCACTAATTTCTTCACCATTTAACTAATATTTGGCTCACAGACAGTGACTATTACTTGACTTGAAGCAATACTTTTCTATAACTTGTCTAAATAGTTCATTCTCTTGTCTCTACTTGGCCCACTATCTCTTTCTTTCGTCTCACAAAGCCATATGACGTTAATACACTCATGGATATTTGATGATGTTAAATTGAATAGATTTGAATTAAGGAGCGTAGCATTGACCAGTCCTTATTGGCCAGTCCTTATTTACCGGTCCTTATTATTGTCCTAATAACACCCATAAGCAACTTCGCTTCGCTCAGTTACTTCAAAAGCTGGAGCTGTTTTTTTGCGACCCCAGAACAAAATCAACGACTAATAATTCCACGTACTCATAGACCACAAATCACTCAACCCAACTACAACCCCGTAGACATGTCCAAATCTACATTTCATGTGGGTCAGCATTTATGTGGAGGATTCCAAGGCACGTCCGTCACCTCCCAGGCTTATCATTTGATTGTGGAGCATCGGATATCAACAATGATACTTTCACGAAAGAACGCCGTTTCCGTAGCACAAATGTCAAAGTTGATCAAGGATCTCCAATACATAGCGTTGACCGAAGCCAACTATGAATATCCTATAATGTTTGCCATCGACGAGGAAGGTGGCATGATGAACTCATTGTTTGATCCCGATTATTTGACCCAATATCCATGCGCCATGGCGTTGGCCTCCACAGGAGACACAGAACTCGTCTACGAAATACTGAAGGCTGTGGCTATTGAATTGAAGAAAATTGGATTTCTGATCGTTTTGGGGCCCGTTTTAGACGTGGTCACCAAACTCTCTCATCAGTTGGTAGGGGTACGAAGTTTCGGTACCACTATTGAAGATGTAATAAAGTATGGATCGCAATGTGCAAAGGGTTTACAGGATGGAGGTTTGTTTACGGTAGGAAAGCATTTCCCAGGGATGGGGAATGCAACTGTCGACTCGCTTTTGGATCTTCCTATGATTGGAGACTCGTTGGACCAAATCAAACATTTCAATAGTGTACCATTTGCAAAGTTAATCGAACAGAACCTTTTGGACGGTGTGAGTGCGGCAGGTTGCGGTGTACCAAATATAAGTCCAGACGAAACCCACGCTTGTTTATCGCCAATTCTTTTGAACCAATATTTAAGACAAGATTTGAAATTCGACGGAATTGTTGTGAGTGAATGTTTGGAAATGGATGCTTTATACCATTCTTTAGGGCTAGGGCAAGGTGTGATACTTGCAATCTCAGCGGGATGTGACTTGGTCATGGTGTGCCATGATTTAAACCTACAGAATGAAGCTATTGAGTCCTTGCAAAAGGCCGTGGATAATGGAAATTTGGACGAAGAAATCGTTTCTGCAAGTTATTTAAGAGTCAAAAGGCTTCAGACACAACTTCCTAAGTGGAGCGAGTTGTTTCCAAAGGGTGAAGATTCGGCAAAGGAAGTTGACAAGTTGTTCAAATACGAATTTCCAGATTTGTGGGCCAAACATCAGAAGTTATCACAGCTAGCATATCAAAAGTCAATAACTCTTGTTAGAGACTTCAATTCGTCATTGCCGATATCAAAATTTATAACCAGCACTGATAAGACAGATAACATTGTACTATTAACACCATTATTAAACCCAGTTTATCAATCACAAAAGGAGGATCCACAGCTTTACACCGGAGAACAAGTTTTTCAAAAGTTTGGAGATTTGTTATCAAACCACTCAATAAGTAAACTGAAGCCATATAAAGTTTTGCATACCAGTTATACAGCGAATGGACTTACGCCGCTTCATGAATCGTTGATTGAAAATTCTAAAGTGGTGATTATTCTCACATCAGAAGCGTCTAGAAACATGTACCAAGTTGGGATAGTCAAGTATGTTTCGATATTATGTGGAGCCAATCCAAATTCATTCAATAATGTTGGTAGCTCGGCATACATACAATTAACTAAGCCATTGATCATAGTAGCAACGCTGTCGCCATACGACTTTTTCTACTCCAAAAGTATTGGCAGTGCATATCTATGCTGTTACGAATATACAGATTCTGCATTGGAAAAGTTGGTGGGGGTACTAATGGGAGATTTCGAAGCTGGAGGATGTATTCCTGGAGAAAAGAAATTTACTGGGAAGACTAGGAAGAGAAAGCTTGATTCTGTCAAGATTGAAGACGACAAGAAAAATTCCATTCCAAAACGGAGATGGTTAGTGGATGAATTTGACTTGAATCGCGACTGGTCAGGCTTGGTAAAGTTATGGAAGAATAATACCATGGATGCAGATGTTGGCACTATCAATAATAACAGTATTGACTATTCAAATGATGGGTTTTATAAGAAGCTCTATGGCTTACTTGTGAGTTCAAACAAGTCCCAAATGCATTTTGTGGTGAGAAACTCGTCGTTGAATATTCTCTATGGGGTTATTCTTACATGGGTTGTGAAACATAAAGAAGGAGGATTACAAGTTGAACATGACGAAGAAGATGAAGCCGTAGTAAAATCCAAAAGTCCCGAAGAATCTCATCATTTTACTGGTTCTATAATATATCTTCTCGTTGATAAATCAAGACGAAACCAAAGTATAGGGAAAAACCTCCATGCACGAGCCTTGAGATATTTAATTAAAGATTTGTCATGTAAGCAAATCACTCTTGGATCGTCTCTTCCTCTCTTGTTCTTTCCCGAGAATTCCAACTTGCTTCAACACAAAAAAGTGACATCATTTATTCAAAACGTTGGTTGGACAATCAAGAGTGAGGACTTGAGAAAGAAATTCATAATGATCTTGAATGATATGGAAAATTGGCTGGTCCCAAAGAAAATCTTTCGTGAATTGATGATTGTGGGTGTGAGGTTTGATATTTGTAGCGATCCAAAAAAGTTGTTGAAACTAATAGATCGATCTATGAATGATTCGGAGGCTGTTGATAATATTGATGATCGTCAAAATATCAAGAGTCTCTACCTCGAAGCCATCAAACATCTAGGAAACCATTCGAGCTATGGGGTAAAGATCATTATTGCTCTTGAACCAACGAATCAGAGTGTTATTGGAAGTATTATTTTGTTCACCAACAAATCCCAGTTGGTGAAATTCTTTCCATTTATTGATGAATGTGTTGATGAAGGATCTGGAGTGTCAGAAGAAAAATCTGGCTCTTATGTAAAATCGTCTCCTCTCATAGGTTGCATTATAGGTCCGATTATCGATCCGCTGTATTCGAATTTGACGGAGATTTTCAAGTATGGATTGATTTGCAGTGGGATCACGTTCTTAAAGTCCAGTTTGACCGACAACGAGGTCCAAATCAACCAGTGTGTCATGATCGGCGCTAACAACGACAAGTCGATCAATGGAATCAAAGAAATCGGTTTCCATGAATGGAAGTACTATTATAATTATTATGATAAGAAGGTGAATCCAGAGAAATCATTCAAGTAAGAAGAGATATGGTTAAGAAGATGATCAGGATATAATTTTGTATTTCAGAGAAGAATATCATGTATAATTATACATCTAGTAGTAATTTATTAGTGTAGAAGTAGAAACGGTCAGTGTGATAACTAGAATTGTGACTTAGTAAGATCTCGAACTATTACTGAAGTTACACTATTAGAAATTGATATATCACATTGATCTCGTCTATTACGTTCTATCTAATGTTCAATCATTAACCTGATACTTTGAAGGGACTGGCGTGGCTACATTTAAATTTTGCAGCCAAATTCCAGGCCCCGGGCCACACTCCACTAAAAAAAGGCACAGTCTCAGATATTTACGAATTCCTTGTGAATTTAGAGTTCTTAGAGTAAAAGATCATCACCGCCGGAGAATTTCGTGGTCTAAGCAACCAGGTACAGAGAAACTACGGAATTTGATATGTCGGAATAAATAGTTTGTGTTAGGGAGCTGAGGTTGTAGGACAATATAGAGAGATAATATAGAGAGATAATATAGAGAGATGGTAACTGGTTGGAGAGTTGGAAAATTGAATGGTTAAATAGTTTCGCTAGTATATCTGAGAGATGATAGTGAATTCGTAGCGAGAGGAATTCGTCACTTAGTTAGAGAGATAATAATGTAATTACAGAGATAATAATTTAATTAGAGAGATCATAGTTCAGTTATCGAGAGAAGGTCGTAATTTAATTAGAGAGAAGGTCGTAATTTCGTTAGTATCACCGTCGTTCCTTAGTAGTTTCTTCCGATTTATATTCGTTGCAATTATCACTATCTCTAAGTCCGAAACTTTTAATGTGCAAATCTCACTTCCACATTACTGAATGATTAGCAATTTGTGCCGAGGACTGCTGAGCTACGGAGTTGTAGTTTTCAAGACATTTTAGCTGGTAAACTTCGCCAGTCAAACTTCTGCCAGACGTATACTTCGGCTCCGACTATATAGTCCGAACTAGGAGGGGTATGTCGTGGTGTCTCGTTAACTGTCTAGTTAATCAATTTCCGTTCTCTGCCGGGCTGAGAAGTTGAACTCTCCCGGCCCTTTGTTTGAATTCTGACAATAAAGGCTGGAACCAAACTTTATCGAGAGCCTAGAACCCGCCTAGAACTCTGAGATGCAAACCAAATTATAGGACAAAGGCAGAAAGCTTGGGTGTGAGGGTAAAGGGGATGCTGGACTCAGGAATTGATGATCCTAGTTAGAGACGCCCTGCATAAACTGTATGGCATTTGGTCAGCAAACTCTTAGTGCGGTGTTTTTTGTGTCCTTTTCCCCGGACGAATTCTCCAACCTCTAGTCCGGCTTAGTCAAAGATTATATAATACGGCATTTTTCGGGATTAACCTTAACTATGTGAAACTCGCCAGTTCCGAGAACCTCCTTACCCCAGACTTTCCCAATTGGGTAGTGGTAAAAGTAAAGTTCCCTGTCTCCGGGGTCAACTGGAACTTTTCACCTTATGTATAAATATGGCGAATTCCCCAGGTATTATGCTTTCTATTTCTCCTCATCAATCACACAATGTCTCCTCCAACAGCTGTTGAATCTACTATTAATTTCACTGGACATCCATCCATCAAATCTACCCAAGATCCATTGGTAAAACAATTATCTTTGGGTGGTGAAACAATCATTCGTCACAATGCCCCTCCTCCAACTTTATACGAAGATGGTTTATTAGAAAAGGGTACCACAATCTCCTCCACTGGTGCCTTATTGGCATACTCTGGTAAGAAGACCGGTAGATCTCCAAAAGATAAAAGAATTGTCGATGAAGAAACCTCCACCCAAAACATTTGGTGGGGTCCTGTCAACAAGCAAGTTGACGAATTAACCTGGAAAATCTCCAGATCAAGAGCTTTAGACTACTTGAGAACTAGAGAAAAGTTGTTTGTTGTCGATGCCTACGCCGGTTGGGATCCAAGATACAGAATCAAGGTGAGAATCATTTGTGCCAGAGCTTACCATGCATTATTCATGACTAATATGTTAATTAGACCTACTGACGAAGAATTGGCCAACTTTGGCGAGCCAGACTTCACCATCTACAACGCTGGTCAATTCCCAGCCAACGTCCACACTAAGGGTATGACCTCGTCTACCTCTGTTGAAATCAATTTCAAGAGTATGGAAATGGTCATTTTGGGTACTGAATATGCCGGAGAAATGAAGAAGGGTATCTTCACCGTGATGTTCTACTTGATGCCTATCAAACACAAGGTCTTAACTTTACATTCTTCTTGTAATCAAGGAATTGCTGAAGGTGACGTCACTTTGTTCTTTGGTTTATCTGGTACTGGTAAGACTACCTTATCTGCCGATCCAAGCAGACAATTGATTGGTGATGACGAACATTGTTGGTCTGACAATGGGGTTTTCAACATTGAAGGTGGATGTTACGCTAAATGTTTAGATTTATCTGCTGAGAAGGAACCTGAAATTTTCAACTCCATCAAGTTTGGTGCCATTTTGGAAAATGTCGTTTACGACAGAAACACAAAGGTTGTGGATTACGAAAACAGTGCCATTACCGAAAACACCAGATGTGCTTACCCAATCGACTTCATTCCTTCTGCAAAGATTCCATGTTTGGCTGACACTCATCCTACCAACATTATCTTGTTAACATGTGATGCCTCCGGTGTATTACCACCAGTTTCTAAATTGACAAACGCTCAAGTCATGTACCATTTCATCTCTGGTTACACTTCCAAGATGGCTGGTACCGAGGAAGGTGTCACCGAACCACAAGCTACCTTCTCTGCTTGCTTTGGACAACCATTCTTGGTTTTGCACCCAATGAAATACGCACAACAATTATCCGACAAGATTTCTAAATACAACTCTAACGCATGGTTATTAAACACTGGTTGGGTTGGTGCTTCTGCTGCTAGAGGTGGTAAGAGATGTTCCTTGAAATACACTAGAGCTATCTTAGATGCTATTCACTCTGGAGAATTGAGCAAGGCCGAATTCGAAAACTTCCCAACCTTTAACTTGAATGTTCCAAAATCGTGTCCTGGTGTTCCATCCGAGATTTTGAACCCAACCAAGGCCTGGACCGAAGGTGTCGACTCCTTCAACAAGGAAATCAAATCTCTTGCTGGTAAGTTCAGTGAAAACTTCCAAAAGTATTCCGACCAAGCAACTGTTGAAGTTCAAAAGGCTGGTCCAGATGCTTAGAATATTTATTCATATTTAATCATATCATAATACATAAACGCGAAAGATTCATTTGTAAGAAATTAGTAGTAAAACGTTAACAATGGCAGTTATTGACTGAGCTTTTCGTTAAGTCTTTGGGTTGGTGAATTATACCAAGGATTAGTGTGAATCGATCAGGTATAAGAATCTTCGAATCATCTCTGGTTCAGATCTTATATCTTCAAGTTTATCTGTCAAGATCTTAATTCTTCTGAAGTGCTATTCAATGAGAAGTTGAGTTAGATCGGTATGACATCTCCGGCGTTTGACGTATGGAGTAACTTTCGGAGTTGCAAATATTTTAATTAGTTCCAATACTCCGAAATACACTGAAATTCTCCGAAATACTCCGAAATTTGTTGAAAATCTGTATTAGTTGAACAAAAAAACTCCAGAATTTACATAAATATACTATAAGAACCAGAGATATGAAAGCATATATCTTTGACAAACCTTGAGGCAGTCTGGATTACTACTAATCTCTTGAGATATCACAGGCCACTATTATACTCTTGTAGTGAATCATTTTATCTGATTTTTGCTAGACTTAATTCGGGCTTACTTATATTCTGGCCAGCTATTACAATTCGTCCGATCAGTCTCGCTACTAACAATTAGGGAATCTCGAGCAGAGTTAGTGGACTTCAAGGCGCCATCTTCCTATTGCATTGGTTGACAAATTTCCATTCCGATATCTCTGGGGAATTTCCATTATTTCAATGGCCCTAAACTTGTCAATAATAAGTAAGGCCCCCTACATTATTGAATTTTCACAAGCAGCTTGGGGTCAAGTAGAAGTTACTAAGTAGAAATCACTAAGTAGTAGGCAAGCACAGACTCATGCTCATCAACATTTTTCGGCTCAGTTACTTTCTCTTTTGGAGCCGTAACAATAATACGACAGTTCAGGGGCAGATTTCGAAAGGGGATAAAACGATACAGCATCAAAATCTCATGTGAACGTCAATTGAATACATATATGTGAAATTGCAACGAATTACAGGCCTAGTACTGTATAGTAGATGATCTGCTTGTTCTCTTATTATTTGGTTTTCGGTACTATAATAAGTACTATAACGTGGGGTCAAGTGGGGATCTTGTCAGTCTTTTTTATGTGGGCATTCTGCTAGCTTGCATAAAATCCGCCCAACAGCCCGCGATGCATAAAATAATAATTAAGTCCGAAACGTGCATATTTCTATCAAGTTTTTCGGCTTTTACCTATGCCGATGATTTGGTTGGGCAAAATATAAATAATATAATAGCAAGGACATGAGCACTTCGACGAAGGCGGAGGATAGTTCACTATACACCCTATATAGTACTACAAAAAGCTATAAGCGATTTTAGGGGAAATGGTTCCTGTAACAAATGGATTTAAGGTGCGTTTGCAAAATTTCCACTTCTAACAAACAAATACATATTCTTGTATCTGAACTAGTATAACGTAGGAAAAAAAGTGGATAGGAACTAGTACGCTCTGGTGGCAATTAATTCACGTTCATTGGCAATGCTGTCGTCTAAAAAAAGTCACATGTGGTATACTTAAATTATTTCACAAGCTGGAAGCGAGAACAATTTACCACAAGTCTCAAAACAGCAAAAAATAGAATACCCCAATATTAATCGGTTTTAGAGATAAAGTATATAGTGGGTCAGAATTCCCCCGAGGTTGTTTTCTAAAGCTGTATAGGAGCAAATTTCTTATATAAAATGACGATAATTGACAGTATTTCTCCTTATATCAAAGCTTATGGCACCAAATGGTATGTGATCCTTACCGGGGCCTTGGTTACTTATGTATTCTTTAACTGGATAAACGAAAAGTTGTTGATGAAAAAGTTGGGTGCGGAATATCCAGCAAACAATGAAACTGATGGATATTATGGGTTTCAGATCGCCAGAGATTTATACGTGGCCAAGAGGAACGGTACTATCAATGATTTCACTAAAGACCGTTACGCTTTGATCACTGATCCAACTATCCCAACCTTTGCATTCCCATTGTTGGGATTAAAAGTGGTGGTCACTAAGGATCCTGAAAACATGAAAGCTATCTTGGCTACCCAGTTTAATGATTTTGCTTTGGGGCAAAGACACCAACAATTCCATCCTGTGTTAGGTGACGGTATCTTCACATTGGATGGTGAAGGATGGAAACAATCCAGATCAATGTTGAGACCACAATTTGCCAGAGAGCAAGTTGGCCATGTTCAATCTCTCGAACCACATATTCAATTTTTGGCTAGACATATCGAATCTCAGAAGGGCAAATCGTTTGATATCCAGGAATTGTTCTTTAGATTCACTCTTGATGCTTCGACTGAGTTCTTATTTGGTGAATCTGTAGGTTCCTTGCAAACCGAGGAAATTGGTGCTTATAATCCGGACTCTTTTGATGGAAAGGAAGAATTCACCGAAGCTTTCAATGTTGTACAAGTGTACTTGGCTAACAGAGCTTTGTTACAGGGATTCTATTGGATGTACAACACAGCTGACTTTAGACTTAGAACTGCCCAAGTTCACAAGTTTGCTAATCAGTATGTGAAATTGGCTTTGGATATGTCTCCAGAAGAATTGGAAAAGAAATCCAGAGATGGTTATATCTTCTTATACGAATTATGTAAACAGACAAGAAACCACGATGCTATTAGAGATCAATTATTGAACATTTTGATTGCTGGTAGAGATACCACTGCTGGTTTGTTATCATTCACCTATTACGAATTAGCCAGAAACCCAGACATTTGGGCTAAGTTGAAGGCAGAAATTTACGAAAGGTTTGGTTCTGGCGAAGATGTCCAGTTAGAAGACATCACATTTGAATCCTTAAAGAAATGTGAATACTTGAAGGCTGTTTTGAACGAAAGTTTAAGAATGTATCCATCTGTTCCTCAAAACTTCAGAGTTGCTACCAGAAACACTACCTTACCAAGAGGAGGTGGTAAGGACGGTATGTCACCTATTTTGATCAAGAAGGGTACCAATGTCATGTACTCGGTCTATGCTACTCACAGGGACGAAACACACTACGGGAAGGATGCAGCAGTATACCGTCCAGAAAGATGGTTCGAACCTTCAACCAAAAAATTGGGTTGGGCATTCCTTCCTTTCAACGGTGGTCCAAGAATTTGCTTGGGTCAACAATTTGCATTGACTGAAGCTTCTTATGTCCTTGTTAGGTTGGCACAATTGTTCCCTAACTTGGCCAGTTTTGATTCAGACGAATACCCTCCAAGAAAGGCTTCGCACTTGACTGTATCGCTCCAATATGGTACCAACATCAGTTTGACTGCCTGATTTTATATATTTATATGACTTCATTTTTTTCATAACCTGTTGACAGGTTTTCATACTCAACTTATGCTGATATTATGTGATTATGTAGATTTAATTAGGCTTCCTTTATCCTCTAACGTGGCTATAGAGATCTAGTATTCGAGATTCTTGAATATTGCTGGTATTAATGGCCCATCTTTACTGTTACACCTTAGACATAATCTGTAATATGGCCATTATTTTGCCAACCACATACCATGCTTAGACATCCTGTTTGAATCTGTTATTCACAGACATCCTCATAAGCGCCAGTTTTAGTATCAAATATGATAAGATTTATCACATCTACTTAGCAACAAAAGCTTTCTAACCCTGGAGTAATACCACCTCGTCTTATAAACTTTAAGAAGCATATACGCCGAGGTAGTATCAAAGCTAAACAAGGGCAAAGAAAAGTACTATTATCAACAAGTGAATTAATTATCTGTCAACTATGTGGAAAAACTTTAATAGACCACAAGAACGAGAAATTGACATTATAAGTTGGGTCGAAGTAAAACACTCTGTACTGAAATGCCATCTTAAATCATTAAGGCTTCATGTCAGTTGTTGAGTAACTGCGTAGAAATTTTATTAGAACCAAATAATTTGAACAAAACTGTAACGTTATTCATTAGTCCATAAGATATTGTAGTTCAGCCTAGAGTTACCACGTGCTAAAGTACTACTCATATAATTGCAGCGTCTTCTTAATCCTTACAATTCTGCGTTGCAACTTCTTCACTAAATACTAGTATTCTCGAATCCTGCATATACATCACAAATAATGTAAACAAATTTTTCATGTTATAGAAGATTCAAATTCAACAACCAGGTAGAATCACTTGGTAACATCATGAGTTCGTTAAATTGGTCATTGGATGTTTTCATTGACTGTTATAATTCAATAAAATTCGATAATGTTGTTACCTCCGATGTTCAAAGACTTTCTACAGACTTGAAGTCGATATTGGTGACGCCAGGAAAGAGTGACGGATCCAGAAATAAGATAGTTGACGAGTCCAAAGTAGTTGCCTTGGGAGATGGACTGGAAATCAAATTGAATAAACCGTTTATAGAAGCGGCGGTTGTATTATCATCAGAATTCAACTTGGATGAAGTGGCAACAGTTGAGTTGTTGTATCATTCCAATAAACTTAACAGGGGTACAACGTTTGAGGATAGCGCAAGGTTGGCATACTATACCAGATTGGAATACATCGTAAATATACTTGGATATTTGATTTCAATCAAGAAATTGGATTTGCTAGTGGATGATTTCGACCTTCTCTTGCAAAACTTGATCAAGAGTTTTGAACATATTTATAGTCTGTTGAACATAATTAACGACTTGATAGATAAGCAAAAGGTTACTAATGATATTAACAATCTTTCGTTTATTAGTGCTATCAATTTTTCCAAATCACAACTTTTCAATCTTCATGAAATGTTGGGACAGGTTTTGTTTTCCTTGATGGATAGTTATTCCGAAAAATACGTCAAGTTGAACACTTATACTAATGTCATGGATTTCGTTAACAAGAACTTCACTCAGGACGATGTGTTGGTGATTCATTTTTTGCCAGGAATATTAAAATTATTCACCAACTTGTTTCAATCCAACGATACATTGGTGAACGAATTTTACAAGCATGTTACAAGTATTATTGTGAAAGACAAAGAGTCATTATCTGCTTTTACAACAGTTACTGATTTGTTCTTCTTCACCTATTTCATATCTTGGTGTAAAGATCTGGACTCACGGATTGCAAAGTACGATTTCAGAGAGGATATCTTGAAATATATTGAAATGTTGATTAACTACGATGTTATGGATATTTTGTTGAGTTATACAGCAGAAACGGCATCTCCAAAGACAGAATTGATTGAATGGAGCAACCTCTATGACTTTAGAGCATTATTACAAAAAACTCATCCTCGTCTCACTCCTACAAAATTCATTTATCCTTCTTCCCAAAAATTGCTCTATGATTTGCAACCAGGCTCAGAAAACGTGTTAAAATTAATGGATGTATCGCAGTATAAGCTTAGTCCAGAATTTAATGATTCCCTTTTGGCTCCATTTTTCCATAGCTTTTTCAGTGGATTCATTACAAATGCTGCTATAATATTGACCCTGTTGAGGGATAGTGAGGAGGACTTCTTATTGTCGGCGATTAATCGCAAACAAGTCGATGACGTTGATGAATTTTCAGCCACCAGAAGGAAATCTATAGATGAAGATGATAAATCACAATCTAAAACTAAATTAGACACAGAAGATGGTGTCAATTTGGATGAGATTTCAACTAGATCTGAATTGGAAAGGTTCTATTTATCATTTTCATACACATATAATAACCGACCTGAATTATGTTCACTATTTTGGTCTGATGATACGTCGAATGACCTTATTGGATTTATCAGCTGGGGTTTAAGTAACAATACTTCTCCTTTGATAACATCTACCTTTTGCTTATTATTGGCCTCATTGACTAGTGGAAAGGATGCATCCGCCAGAATTTGGGAGATTCTTGTGAGCAACAACAACAACTCGACGCTCAAAAAGAACGACTATTCCAAGGTTTCTGTGGATTCCATTATTGACTCATTAAACTACTATGTTGATTCTTTGAACGATAACTTCGAATTGGATTTGAATGAAAAGTTGAAGTCACAACAAAAGAGACTGGACTTTTTATTCTCAGCATCTACAAAGCAAGATAAAACCTATGAGAAAATCATCATTGAATTATCTGAAGATTCGATTGTTTTCATCTCTGGATTCATTCAATTAGTCTCTGCTATTGTCAGGAATTTAACAGACGATGAAAGATGCAAGGAGATTAAAAACATCGCGTTCAACAGATTCTTTCCAATTATCAAGGGGTTCTTAAAGTTTGATAACTTAATCACCGGAGGAAAAATTTTATCTGTAGATTCTGCTGGAAAATTAATCGATTTGCCAACAGTATTTGTGAATGATGAAAATAGAGTCGTTCTTACAAATTTGCTACTCAATTTTATGGGTGATTTTGTTGAAAATAATGATGATTTGAACACAAGATATAAAATATGGAGAATATTGGACTGTTGGATTTACCAAGGGTTACATGATAATGAGGAAATAGATTCCAATGATTCCTTACTACTCATGAGGAAAAGCAAATCCAAATACTCCAACAAGAAATCACTAAGAATTGATCAAGGGTTCCATTTGAATTTAGTCCATCTTTCACAAGTCAGCAATTTCATTCGATTAATATCACAACTTTTGAAGCCGTTATCAACCAGCAATCAAGCATTCACAAGTTACAAATTACTATTTCCAGCCGATCTAGGATATGGATACCGTATTAACAACCAAATTGGGATTTGGCCATATATCGAATACATTTTGGTCGAGGTATTTTCTAAATCTGACAGCATGACCAACGAAGCAGATAAAGCTAATTTGCAATTGCTCATTCTTGATATAATTGAGAACTCCTTAAACGAAGTTGACTGGAAGTTTATCAATGATATTGCCCCGAATGTAATTCATAAATTGACTAATTTTGATCTGATCTTTGATTCGTTGCTTCCTATTCCAATAGACTACCTGTTGTTTGTGAAGTTACACCATTCGATAGCAATCTTAAATTATCTTTTTGATGATCGTGTTTGCAAAGCATTATTCAATATTGTCGGACTTGGAGATCCAACCAGTAATTTGGTTGAGTTAGCCTTGAAATCTATTGAGAACACATTGAACATTGAAGATACGTTTATCAAGAGATTGCTACCAATCACAAAGAGTAAAGAAACAAAGCCAATGGGATTTGGAACAAGTATGAGCATTGCGTTGAATACGCCAAAGAGCATATTCGATAATATCTATTATCCTAAGAGTATTGGAACAAATGGAGTAACCTTCTATGACATTTTCTCATTTCATTTATCCAGTGTCGTACACTTTGCATTATATGTCAACTCCACAAACAAATCTATCGCAACGACGTCTATCAGCATTTTGAGCAAGATTAGTTCTTCGAGCAAATTCGTTTCAAAGATAGATTTCAATTCCAACGATCCAATCTTGAGCAAAAATAGATTACTCACGATCTTTGAAAGTATTGATGAATCGAACAAAATCAAATATGCATTCATCGAACAGTTTGAGCGTATCGAACAAGACCTTGACATCAAGTACGATATTTTGAACTTCCTCTTAAACAACTTGAACCAATCAAATGGTGTCAATGTGTCTCATTTCTTGTTGGGATATGAAATTAGAGGAGGGAACTTGCACTTGAATGAAGATAGCACCCTTTTGAAATGTTTGCTCACCTCTTTAACCACATGTCTTGATTTGATCACCGAAATAGATTACAACCAAAACGTTCATGTGATAGATCTCGGGCCAGCAAAACTTTCATCGTTGATTTTGGAGATTATTGTGAAATTGTGTCTGGACAAGATAAGTTCGTCGATAACTTTGACTCATTTACGAGACTATGACAATTTGTTCGAGAAACTCATCAATTACCAACCAAAAATCGATATATACACTCTCTGGGCAGGTACTCCATTCAACGAGGATTTGAAAGATGGTGTCACAAACAATTTTATTGAAAATGACTCGAGAGAAACATTTTTCTCGTTCATCAACCATAGAAATTTGATTCTCCAGTATCTTTCTTTGGAATTCCACAACATATCGTCCGTTTCAAAGAAAGAATATTACATAAAAATGCTTTTGAACAGCAAAGAGTTTTTGAAAGGGTCACCAAAGATTTTGAACTTCTTGGATATCTTGAATTTCTCGTTTAAAAACTTCGAGATAATCAAGTACGAGAAGCACAACCAAGATTACAATCTTTCGTTGCTTCTTGAGCAAGTTCAAGGTAAGACCATGGATATGTCGATTTTGAACAAGATGTATAAAATCATATGTCAGTCTTCACAAACAAAAGATAAAGTTGCGTTCTCCGAAGAAGTTATCATTGAAGGCAATAAAATATCCGAGTTTTTATCGAAATTTACAGTATCAACAAACCTTCGTGATATCCAGTTGAAGTGCTTGCATTCATGGTGTCAACTTATTGAGATCTTGATCACCGATAATACGCTCGACTCCAAGTACTTTATTTTGGAAGTTCTTGAATTCATTTTGCCGAAGATAAATGACTACTTAGAGTCAGATATTTCATTTTCTGAAGAGTTGATCTCGTTGAGTGTTTTACTATTTGAAAAATACGATCAAGAAATAGAGCACGAGAGAAAATCGTCTAAAGATTTGGATTTCTCGTTGTCTATCCAGAAACTTATCCCACTTTTCAAGACATGTATTTCAGGAATTATCAATTCAAACTCAACACCAAATTTGAGATCTGACTTATACATCCTTGCTAACAAGTTCTTGATGAAGGTGTTCTCTAACGAGAAGCTTATTTCCGAGGTTTCGTCCATCGTCAAGTCGTTTGAAGGAAAGTTCGTCGATATCATTTGTAACGAAGCCATATATTCTGAAGGATTATCCAGAATCACATCTATTTTATTGTTGGAGTCCTTGATTCATTTGGCATCTTTGACAAAGACAAACTTTGTATTGGAAATGTTGGTAAAGAACAATTCCTTGTTACTTTTGGTTAGATCTATAAAACGTGCTGATGAAACTTTACAAATCTGTTTTGAGAGCAACTCAGGAATCGGTCTCGACACATTGTTGTACGAGTTGACGGCTTTCAAGTCGACGCTCTATTTTTTGATCAGAGTTTCTCAATCAAAAAACGGTTCTCTCAAATTGATTCAAAGTGAGCTATTTTCCATCTTGAAACAATCTAACATCTTGAGAATCGACCCTGACTTGGGTATGAAGTTGAAAATCAGCGACTTCCAAGATGTAAAGGTCAGTTTGTTGTTGGATACTCCGTTGGTTTTGAATGATTTGGTGACGTCGCAGAATATTGGATCGGAAATCAATATCTCGTATTATGAATTCTTGATTCCTATTTTCCAATTAATCTCGTCGATTGTATTGACTATGGGCCCTGAGTATAAGCCAAGTTTGATCCAAACTAAAAGCTTGATGTTGACTTTCAATAGTTTGATTGTGGGGATTATGAAGAGAGATATGTTGGTGGAAGGAAACCAGATTCAGAGAGGAATCTACGAGAAAGACCAGGAGATGTGGGGTGGATTAAAGGAATTGGTAAGGTTGTTTAGTTTGTTGGATTCTTTGGTTCGTGAGGATGTTAGTGAAGCTCAGACTCCTACCAATCCAAACATAAATCGATTGAAGTGAGATAGTATGAATATCAGAGAATAAGTAGAAGACTACATGAAAACAATTCTTTAATGATGAGAAACAATAATCCTACCGAAAACTCCTATAACTAGCAGAAGGGTCTTTCATTAACAGATTCTGGAACAAACAACTACATCTCCAACTCTTTGTAGTGGTTTTGTTTAACATCTAACATTATAGATACCGATTCCTTGGTCTCAAACTTTGCGAACTTTGAAATGAACCTTGCCATTCATACATTACTAGATTTACTGGTAATCACAGGAATCTCATCTAATTTAGTGTAACTTTAAGACTAATTCAATTTATAAAAATATACTCTTTACAATATTATTGCAGGAAAATTATACTCTTTAAATATTATTACTGGCTTATACTAGCAAATTTATATGTGAGATAGTTCTAGATGACCTCTGCCATCTTGTTGATACCCGTGGAAGCTACGTACCGTCTCTATATAACCTGATTCTTTAGTCCGTCCAAAAGCCACGAAATTTTGCAGCCATTTAATCTGAAAAATACCAGACACCAGTAGAACCACAGGAAAAAGGTGAAGAACAACCTCAAAAATATGAATAACAACCTCAGGATCGATATCGTTATAATATTCAGGTCCAAAAGACTATTTGTAGAAATTCTGAGGAGTATGTAATCGAAACTGTGAATATGAATTTTGTTACCCTCATAGAGAAACAACGATAGCTCTGTAAGAATCCAATTTCTAAAGAAATTTAGAGTTAAAATTGTCTGGAGACACGTTTAAGCCTGTGACAATACTCGTGGATGACAACATCACTAATACACCAGCAACGAGGAAGTCTTTTGGCCAGGAGTGTTTAAGAATGGGTTGTTTATTGTCCTGTATATAACCAGATTTGTTATAGAATCCTGTATATAACCATATATGGAATCGTCACGATATTTGACTCTAGATCCTCCTAAATAACTACCAGAACATAACTTCAGGAATATTTATTGTTGCCATACATACCTAAACCATAATCTGTACCGCTTCCTCAATTATGGCCCTAACTAGGACATATCAATCTTCAAGTTGTCTTACAATATATAAAATCGCCTCCGCACGACCAGTAATCAGACTGACAAAAAATTATCTCCACCACCAGTTCCAACACCACCAAAGCACTAAAATGTCTGAAATCATCAAAACAGACCCTTCAAATTTCTTGAGCGACATCATTGGATCATCAGTGGTTGTCAAATTACTGAACGGCATCCAATACGCAGGCAACTTACAAAGTATCGACGGGTTTATGAATGTTGTGTTGGATGAAGGAAAAGAAGTCGGAGTAGGAGGAAGAGTATATGGAGATGTGTTTATTAGGGGAAATAATGGTATGTATATTTGAAGAGAGGAGGAAGAGAGAATAGAAATAGAAGAGAGAAGAGAAATAGAAGAGAGAAATAGAAAGGAGAATAGAGGGAATAGAAGACAGACATAGAAGAGAGAATAGAGAAATAGAGTAATAAAGAGAGAATTGAAGACATAAAACATAAAACAAAAGTGAGAAGTCCAAAGTCTGAAGACAGATACAGAATACCGAAGAATAATATTTCAGAATAAGCGGAATAAAAAGAGTTTACGGTATAATGCCTTGTAGCATAATATCTCAAGGAATACTGTCTCGAGAATAGTCTCAAGGAATAATGTCCTTAGAAATACTACTATCAATTGCCTGGACAGATTAATTGTGTATAATTTCACTCACTCAAACTTTATAAACTTTCACTACAGTAAAATTGAAGGTTTAAGGACTAATCAGAAAGAAGTTTGAGTGTGTTGATCCATAAATTCCAAGAGAATCCTCTCAAATCCTCTTGAATTCTGTGTGACGGGTCTTGATCCATAATTATCTCTAAATTCGAGATTTATGTTGCATCTTTGATTCTCTCCAGAGCTGGTGACTCTTTCATTAAGCTATTCTTAGTCATCCACAGTACTAACAATTCTAGTTTTGTATATTAGTGAAGCATAGGTAATAAATGTATTATAGATTTTATGATTAGCTGTAGTTTAGTGAGTTCCAGAGCCAGTATTCCTAGTGATATCTATATACTTGGTTTAAAGTCTCTGATAACCTGGTACAGATCTCCGATATCTCGGTCTGGATTTTGGTCTATCCATGGTTTCAATACCTCTATAAATTCTCGATTATTTAAAGATATCTCTCCAGTTCTTTGGAGTAATCCAACTCTAGTTCTAAGTACTAGTCACTACTACCTTTGTCATATCCCATTCACGTGACTACACACGTGACTCAACTACCATCCAATCAAAGACGTTCGCACCAGAATCCAATCGGAGATTCAAGTCTCCTCTTAACTATGGTGTGTCGTTACCAACTCTACGGACTGAACCCGAAAATTTGAAGGAAAATTCATCAAGACTTGTTGTTCTAACAGTTGAATATATATAAGTAACCATGTCATTCATCATCAGAAGACAATTGTCTACTTTAATCCCACCAAAGATTGCTTCTGCAAAGGTATGTTAGAATTTTAGCGAAGATTTGAGGAGGGCTCGATCAACAGTTGGATATCAAGCTCGGATTCAGTGGCCTGTGTGATATTGATATACAGACATCAATGTCAATTCCTAGTAGTTAAGAGCTCTAAGAGAATAGAATATGTCAGTTCAGGATCATTAGATGATTAATTATAAACAAATCGAGTTGACTGGAATATAAGTGAGAACTTCTTGAAATAGGACCATGAAATAAGTCTAAGAATCGCGTCGTCTGAAGTAGAGGATGAAAGTTATAGGCAGATTAAGGATCTTTAATGAGTGAAATTACAGAGATATCATGAAAAAGTTGACATACTCGACATATACCTGACCCTTGACATAGATGAACCTCCTCGCTACATTACCCACTCTAGCAAGTTCCAGCTATTGCTCCTATTAACGGTTCTTTTATTACGATACTAACCTCTAGAACATTGGATCCAACCCTAACGCCAAGAGAATGGCCGAAGTTGTTTCTTTCTACAAGAAGTTACCAACCGGACCAGCTCCAGCCCCAAAGAAGCCAACCAACCCATTATCCAAATATAAGGCTGCTTACTTTGATGGTGACAATGCCTCCGGTAAGCCATTACTCCACTTGGCCATCGCCGTCGTCATTGTTGGTTACACTTGGGAATACCAATCTCACTTGAAACACCACAAGCACTAGATAGTGTAGTTAGATACGAATCGAAGAAAATATTGAACCTAATAAAATATTGTAGAATAGAGAAGAACAATGGATGTGTAGGAGTCAGATGTGGAGTAAGTTACAGAATAGTAGTGAAAGTTGGATTAGTAGTGGGAGTTATCGCATAGTAGGTGAAATGGATAGAGTAGTCTCATAGATACTGGAGTATTTCGGCCACAGCTACATATCTTAGTGAGTAGTTTGTGAATCAAACCTTGTTCATGGATAATACTCCAAGATACTCCAAGAATCTTCAAGATATTCCAAGATCCTCCAGGATTCTCCGTTTCTCTAGAATGAAATAAACTTTTGACTCCACGATTGAGTAAACTTCCACAGCCAGTTGCAACCGAGTTAATAGTGTACTTTGCCTAGTGAATAGTTTAATTTTCCAAAAACGCTGTCCAGAATCGCCTACAAACACTTCAACGGGTCAACTTGCACATTATTTCTCGATTTACCTCAATTTCTGACCTTCCCACCCTCCTATTTTTGAACTTGCAGCCACCTTGAGGTAGAACTAACGGAATTAGCGGAACTAAGGGGTGAGATTTCCGAGTGCAGGCCAAGTCAATAAGAATCTCGACATTTGATATGTTCAGGATGTTATATACTCAGCATCTTGATTAGTTTTCCTGGCTGTACCGCTCAAGTAGCAGTGATCCCAAGTTTGAGAAATGAGGTTTAAAATTTACATTGCAAAATAAGGGCCCTTTAATTCGCCGATTTTGTTTTCTGAAATTGGCTAATTAATGAAGAGTTTATGAAATTAGAGATATCTAGTGGATCTATAGAATTGGAGGACACGTTTGTTCTATTTGCGGTTCCTCGAGTCCTTTCTGTGTTCCATAGTGTGGTAATTGTGAGTGAATCCATGGACTTCCTACGGATACTCGAGAAAAAATACCCAATTGCCATAATTTTAGATGGCAGAGAGTCATAGTATTGTAGAGGCGCTTGGTAGAGATGTTCTTAGAATTATATCGCCTATAATTGGTCCGGTCAAGCTCTTCTGATATATAGTATTGAGCGCATTGCTCGCTTGCGAGTGTATGGGGAGATAGTTTACCAATGGCACGCTAGTAAGGTATCAGAATTATCCTCGATAACAAGCTCATGGTGCTGCTTTCAGCTCTTTCATCTATACTTAGAGGTCGTTAAATCTGAGTCTTGGGTGATTACCTACAATTGGTATTATTAATTACTGACCCCACACACGACCTGAAAAATCGAAGGAGTTCACCATTCAGGGAGGCCCAAATTTGCACTACTAAGAAACCAAACACAGAATACATCAGGCACGCCAAGTTATACTAGGAATTACAAACAACGTCTACGAATCAAGTAACGTGACTAGACTCTAATCCTCAATTGTTTAATTGTTCAGATATACTCCCCTTAAACGGCAAAGTACAACCAAGTCTGCACCACGTCCATATAGTGAACCAAGACACCAGCGACCAATCCAAGACCTGGTGAAGTTATAATTTGTTACAACGGCACATAACTACACTTAGCAATTGGACGTGTCCACGACGCCACTCATTCACGACGTTACGTTTGGACACCGTTCACGCCCCCCACCCTTCATTGCTTCTTTATTGTCAATTGATAATCAACAATGGACGCTGAGACTTTTGACCCTAGACAACATTCCAGGCGTGCGTCAGGCAATGTGTCTACTGGTTCTCAACAAGATAAGCAATCATATGTGCAATCCCAGCAATCTCAACTGAAACAGTATCCTGGAATCTCTCCAATTAGACCTGGTGAGCCGGCAACCCCAAGAATGTTGAGAAATCTCAGCGGGTCTGTCAAGACTTCAAAAACTGACATTCTCTCTCAGACTACCTCTCCAGTAGATCCGCAAAACTCAACTTTCAAAGAAATGGAATATGAACATTCAAGACTGGCATCTTTTCAAAAGCAACAACCAATTCCGCCCCAAGCTAATGAAACTCCTATTCAACAAGTTCCTCCACAACATCAAGGTCATCAGCGTGTACCCTCAACTGGCAATCCTAATAGATATCACCTTTCCACATCGCCAGCACCCGTACCTCCTCTACAAAGAAGATCCGAATTGTTACCTCCTGCACCAATCGATAGCCCAGCCTTCGATTCAAAAGCAAGCAGTATAGTCACTTCAACACAACATACTTCAACGCACCATGCTCCACCAACCACTCCGCAACAAAACGGGTCATCTCACGAAAAGATTAAACAGCGAACTCCTCAAACCAGTGAACCTCAACCGCCTCATACTCCTCAACCCATTGAACATCAGCAACAACAGTCTCAACAACAGTCTCAACAACAACAACAACAACAACAACAACAACAACAACAACAACAACAACAACAATTTCATCAACCTCAACCTCATCAACCTCATCTGCAACAACAACAATTTCACAGAAAATCGATTGGTGACTGGGACTTTATCAAAACTATTGGTGCTGGTTCTATGGGTAAAGTTAAATTAGCTAAACATAACACTACAAAGGAAACTTGTGCGGTGAAAATCGTTCCAAGAGCTGCCAAACTATACCAGAGAGCTCATGCTGACGACCCTCCTCCATCTACACCACAAGAAGCCTCTCAAAGACACAAGGAATTCGAAAAAGAACTCGCCAGAGATAAACGTACTATCCGTGAAGGTGCTTTGGGAAGATTGCTTTTCCATCCTTACATCTGTAGACTATATGAAATGGTTCCCATGACGAACCATTACTACATGTTATTTGAACATGTCCAAGGTGGTCAAATGCTAGACTACATTGTTGCGCACGGATCTTTGAAGGAAAAGAATGCCCGCAAATTTGCTAGAGGCATTGCTTCTGCGTTGGACTATTGTCACAGGAACAACGTTGTGCATCGTGATTTGAAGATTGAAAACATTATGATTAACGAGAAGGGAGAAATTAAGATTATTGACTTTGGGTTATCAAACTTGTACTCACCTAAAACACTACTCAAAACGTACTGTGGTTCTTTGTATTTTGCAGCTCCAGAATTGCTTTGTGCGAAACCGTATGTTGGTCCAGAAGTTGATGTGTGGTCTTTTGGTGTGGTGTTGTACGTGTTAGTTTGTGGGAAAGTTCCATTTGACGACTCGTCGGTTTCTGTATTGCATGAAAAAATCAAGAGAGGAGCTGTTGAATATCCAAGCTTTCTCTCCAAGGAATGTGTTTCCTTACTCTCTAGAATGTTGGTTGTTGATCCTACAAAGAGAGCTACTTTGTATGAAGTCAACCAACATCCATGGATGAACAAGGGCTACGAGTATAGAGTTTCAAGTTATATTCCCAAAAGATTCCCGTTGTCATTACCATTGGATCCTGAAATTGTCAAGACCATTTCAACTTTTGACTTAGGTACCATTGAGCATATCACTGAGGAATTGACCAACGTTTTAACTAGTGTGGAGTACCAAATGAGTTGTGAAAATTGGTATAAGGTTCATGAGCAAGGTAGAGAATACGCATCTGTATCGAATGCTCACATTTTGCCAGACCCAACCGGAGGTTTCCATCCGTTGATTTCAATTTACCACTTGGTTGATGAGACCAAGAAACGTAAGAGGGCCAAGGAGGAAGCTGCCAGAGCACAATACCAATTGGCACAACAGCAGGCACAAGAAAAACAAAGGTTGGAACTTGTGGCACAAGAACAAGCAAAGGAACGTGCTGCTCAAGAAGCAGCACATGCAAGGAGGGCATCTCAACAGCTTCCTCAAATGCCACCTCAAAGCTATCAAACTCCACCAATGCAACAGCAAGAATTACCTGGGATTTCTGTTCCAGAGCAGGCCCATACGTCATCTATTCCAACGTCATTTGATAGAATCACAAACTCAACGACTGCTGAGAACAGTAAATTGGATTCAAGCATGATCCCTGCACAACAGCCACATAGTCCAAGAGAAACATCTCCTAGTGGTGATACTTTGGATCCGTATGCCGGGAAGGGTACAGGTATCAACTCGTTGTTGAGAAAGTTATCTTCAAAGAAGAAAACTGGACAGTCTATGTCACCTAATAGAGTCAACTCTGATAGCCCTGCTTCTAATGAAGTCCCACAAATAAGTTTTGCGAATGCTCCTCCGTTGCCTTCAGTTTCACTTGCACAAGCTTCTCCGAGCAAATTATCGCCGCAATCGTCATATTCGTCCAAGAAAGATCCAATGGTTCGTCGTGGTGTCAGTATGAAAGTCACTGCCAAAGAAAAATCATCAGATTCAAGAGTCACCTTACATGCGTCTGCCAATTCATCCAACTCGCATCAAGCAGTTGAATCGCAAAAACCTTCTACCAGACCAGTTGAACCAAAGAAAACAACGCATGGACGTACTTCATCCATTACCAACCCTAATAAATTCAACGGTTTCATTCCGGTTGAGTACTTACCACCTTTGCCAAACTTGAATTCAAAGAAATCCTTGGGAACATCAGGATCAAATGACAGTAACAATTTGAAACTACCAGGACCTAAAAAGATGCATCCGACAGCAAGAGCAAAGTCGGTTGGTGGAAACGTGAGAAAAGAAGCTTACGAATACGGCCACCGCGCTAATGCAAACAGTCAACACCATCCTCCATTGCCAAATTCATTGGCAGCACAGAATAGTGATGAGGTTGTGGGAGATACAAGTAATAATAACGACGGTTTCTTTGATGACATTACTTTGGATGATGTAGAGTTCCAGGAAATCCCCCAATTGACAGAGGAACAAATCATCGAACAGTTCAACGAAGCAAAGCCTAATAGTATGCCATCCATTGAACACTGCAAGACATTATTCTTGAAGGGATTTTTCAGTGTACAAACAACATCAACAAAACCTCTTCCAGTTATCAGATACAACATCATCAACGTCTTGAGTAAGTTGGGTGTGAAGTTCCAGGAAGTCAAGGGTGGTTTTGTATGTGCTTACACTCCCTCGTCACAACAACCCATTTCGCGTAGTTTTGAAGAGTATTCAAACGATACTAATACAAACACAGAAGAAGATAAGGTGGAAGTCACAAGCGAGGAAAAGAAACTCTATGGAGATGCATTCAAGTCTACTTCGTCGTCTATAGAACAAGATCATCCACCCAGAGTCAGAACACCCGAAACTTCCACCAGCAACCATTTGAAAACTCCAAGCAGACAACCTTCGCTCCATCTAATTACCGGGCCGTCACCATCGACAAGCCACAAATCTCACAGATCATCGAATTCCATTGGAGGTGGCCACAGACGGAAGTTTTCCATTGGAAACTCGATTCTCGGCTCATACCGCAAGAAAGATGGCTCTCAAACCCTCATGCCGCCAAACACACCATCCGCTGCCAAAGTCAAATCGTTGGACTACGACGAATATGATTCGAATGAAAATTTGAGACAATATGCTGACGACGACTCAGTAGATTCCTTGAACAACATGGCTGGTGGATACGGTAGCGATATGCTAGTCTCGTCGAGATTAGAACATAAAGCAAAACACCAACATGGGTCCAGTATTTCTAGCCAGGCACCAAAGAAATCTCCACTGAAATTTGAAATCCATATTGTCAAAGTACCTTTGGTGGGATTGTATGGGGTCCAATTCAAGAAATTATTGGGTAACACATGGAATTATAAAACGTTGGCCAGTCAAGTATTGAATGAATTGAACTTGTAGGAATGGGGATATATCATGGATATATCGACTCGTGAGTACAATTTGTACAAGACCAATATTCTACTAAAGACCAGTCTAATAAAACCAGTCTAATAAAACCAGTCTAATCAAGGCCAAAATTCTAATAAAGACCAGTCTAATAAAACCAGTCTAATAGAACCAGTTTTTCTTCTCTCCAGAGCCTCGTCGTGAGCTTAAGCCAGGTGCTGTAATCTCTCCAGATAACCGTGTTTACGGTATCGTCATTATTTTTATTATTTTATCTATCTAACTTTATCTAGTTACGATTTCAAATCGATTTTGGGAATTCCCATTATAATACATCGCTAGGAACGAAAGGATTAACAAAGTAGTGAGTAGTATTCACATTTAGAGTGGTGGTACAAAGATCTGATATTTAGATAGGAGTCTTGATTAGTGAATTGTGAATTGTAAGACTTTTAAGAGTGATCGTGAGTTATAAATACCGAAGCGATTAAATATCGTTAAAATTAGACTTATTCATCATATTATGGATGATATTGTGGAAAATACTGTGTTTGACAAGTGGATTATAACTACAGCCTTATATGTCAGTAGGAGGCTGAAGCGTTATTGGTTCAGCCACCACTTCGATATCTGATTTCAGAGTCTCTGGCTCGTTTGAAGGAGAATTTTCGATAGTAGAGTCCCCAATGGAAATGGTTAAATTCTGTGGAGGAACTGGGACCGTTTCTTGTTCTCCGATGGAAATTCCGTGGTCCATTGAGGGATTCGAATATTCTGGGATTGGCTCCAGTTCTCCATAAGAATGTCCATTATGAGACTCTTGAGCTGGTGGTGGTAAATTTTCATGTTCACTTTTAGACTCTTCAACTGGCGGAAAATTACCTGATCCATTATGAGACTCTTCGTCAATAGACTCTTCTACTGGTTGCGGCACTACATCACTCCCATTTAATCCCAACTTTCTCATTTTCAACCTATCATCTCTCGACATTCCATGGCCATAATCCATAATACCCATTTGTTCTTTAACCTTTCTTCTTCTTTCCATTCTTTTTTCAGAAGCCAACTTGAATTCAAACTCCTCCTGTTCTTGTTGTTCTCGTAATTCATCCTGTCTTTGTTTTTCCTTAGCTTCTAAACGAGACGATCTTTTTCTAGTGGCCAATAACGATACCAATTGTTGCTCCTTGCGCTTATTGACGATAAATTTTCTCTTTTTAAGCTCGTTCGAAAAGATGGAATCGATCAAACTAGCTTTGGAAAGCTTCGTATACAACGTCTTAGCCGATTTCTTAGTAGAAATTTCCTTCAAATACTCGTCGAACTCATATACGTTTTTGAAGATCAATTCAAACTTGATTTCGGGGTCGATGTCAAATTGTTCAGGTGCAAAGAATTCTTCGGGGTATTCCGGGGCTAACTTCCGTTTCTTAGGAATCGCCAATGAAGGAAAAAGCACAGTACGTTTATATAAACGATTATTCTCAAATAAAAGAAAGTAATCCACTTGACTCTGCGTCTGTGAATTGGGACTCTTCAACGTTACCAGGGAAGTCAGGGTCTTCAAAGTGATCAGAGAAGGTCCAGATTTGGCCCTCTCTGTGAAAATAGGATTCATCCTCAAACTTTCAAGTGATAAGTTATTTCTATCTATCCAGTTTCGGAAGTTTTGATAGTTTGTGATATGGGAAATTAGTATGTAGAAGATTTCGAACTTGGCCGTGATTGAGAGCTGGTCGAATGTGATATTTGGATCAATGAGCTGACGAGAATTCACCACTACTTCTTCCTCTTCTTCCTCGTCTTCTCCGCCTAAAGGTGTATCAATACCGAACCAAAGACGGAAAATCTTTTCAAAGTTATTAATAGAAGATAATTTTGATCCTTGAACGATGGATATCAACGCCAACTTCAACTTGTTGACCAAAGACTCACTTCGCTGTGTAGTTTCATCTGAGTTTAAAAGGTGATTGGATGGAGGGAAGAATTGCATAAGCTCTAATTCAAACAAGTCCACGTCAAAGTAGTCTGATTGTAGCTTCAAGTATCCTCGGTAGTTATAGAGCCAGTTCATCACGTACAAGTATTTGAAGCTCGTCCGGAGTTTCTGTAAGTCTGGAGTTTCATACGCGGTCTGGTTGGCCAAAAGTGTTGGCTGTAATTTCTGTAAGTTACTGATTTGTTCTTCGTCTCCGATGGAAAGGTTGTGGGTCGGGTGCACAACTTCTGTAGCGGCGATCCCTGACTTTACAGGCATAGGTCTTCCTTTCTTAGAACTGACCATAGTAATATAGAACTAGTGGAGTTGGCAAGTTGATTTGTTTGGTGAATTTTTCATTGCTGGAGCGCGTTGTTGCGGCTAGGATGTTTTGGAGAATAGAGAGATTAAAGTGGTGAGAGGAACTAGTGGGAGAGAAAAGTAGGGGAGTGATTGGTGGAGAAAACTGATGAGAAAACTGATGAGTAAAGTGATGAGTAAACTGGTGAGTAAACCAACGGAGTAGCGCAAATGTGTAGAATGTAAGGGATTATTTGCAACTATTAGCTACCGAAAATTTAATGATGATTCTAATGATTTTGGTGATTCTGATGATTTTGATCGTCGCTGATCTTTTGACTGGCACATTATCCATTTAAATATCCAGCGGATGGATGCTCTGGTATTATTATCGCTTTTTCGCTTTTTCGCTTTATTAAAGCCATACTAAATGAGTCCGTCTGATGTAAATGTCTATTCTTAGGGAATATATGGTAGATTACAGTGGTCTACGTAGATAATCAGCACCAAATTGATCTTCATAGCCATTGAATATTAATTATTAGACTGTGGATACCTCAAATTCAGGTCTGACTCAAACATTCTGGTCAAGACATTGACTATTATTGACTATTATTTACTACTTGAACAACTTAACATGGCTGCAATTTCTTGCTGACGAGAAGAACCTAAAGGCACCAACTTCAACAACTTCCGATAACCAAAATATTAACTACAATAACATCAAGCTTATCATTGTCTAGTTGTTGACACGATGGAGCGACCGAATTTCCATACATTTTCAGTGGTTGGCCAAATTTCAAGAAGATATGAAAGAGCTTCTCTCGGTGCTGGACTGAATTTATGAATTAATGAATTTATGAACTTATGGATTTATGAAGTCAACTTCTAGCTATAATTCTCCAAAATCACCTTGTCTAAACAGGTATGGACCATTCAGAGCCAAAATAAGGTATATATGATGCCCATGAATATGAATCCAAGAGACTTCTGATCTATAAGTTGCTTTCTTCATGGATCTTGCCTCAAATCCTCGGTAGTTTCAAGAAGTTGTGTCCTAAACTGTCAACGTAGGGGAGAGCGGAAGAGATGGGAGGGTGTCGGAGACAAGGGGAGTAGTTTAGTTTACTAAGAACCACTATAGTTTACTTAAGTAGTAGAATTTGCTTGAGAAGTGGAGTTTACTGGAGGAATACTTCCAAGTAGTTAGAGAATCTAATTTACTAGAGGACCACTATAATTACTCGAGAAGTCTTTCTATACTAGCACACTATTCGCTATTCTTCTTTCGAAGCCCAATTGGTGTTTTCCACCTTTCGCAGCCATTTCAATGAAACTATACCAAACGAATGGTATGGCTTGTAACGAATATACACTGAACTAATTCAGTTGGGATTTTGAGCAGTTTTCATCTATCTCTTCTCCGTCAGCTGGTCGAACCCATGGTGATTATTGACCCCTGGTTATTGATCCTTGCCTATTGATATTAACCACCTACATCCCGTTTCCAATCAAGAATGATATTCTCTAAACCACTATACATAAATAATATAAATAAATTAGAGCCAGAAGTGAAAAATTCCCATAAATAGTGTGATTTTCTTCGTCAAGAAGACTTTTGAATAATCGAAGCTCGTACAAGTCAGAAAATCATAGCAATTCTCTAGTAGCTAAAGCATAGGTTGTGTAGGTAGCTTTTGAGGTTACTTGAGGTTATAGTACAGTTATTTGAGGTTGGCATTAGTTTCATTTCCGAGAGCTTTAAGGACTGAAGCACTTTTCTTCTCAAATAAGTGTACATCGCGAGAGGCTCCAGACTTTTGAAGCAAGGATTTTAAATTTTGATTCGTATTTTGGATCAGCATGATTTCGTTGCTGATTCTAATCAAGGCATTATGTTTAGATAAGTTTGGTAAACCTTCTTTGTTGACACGGGCACGCTTACTCTTGCGTTGAGAGTTGTCAATGGCCTCCTTGGGTAACTTGTTGAATGCTTCAATGTCAATGATTAATCTGAGACATCTTTCGTATGCCAATTTACACATTTGTCTTCTCTTTTGTTCAGAGTGTGAATGGTTTAACCGTTTTTGTTCCAACGACAAGAGTGGTTTTGTAGAAGACCTTCTACGCTTTTTAGCCTCGCTGTTTTCGTCTCCACTAGATCCCTCATCAAATTCTCCTTTGTATCTTCTTTTTCTAATTTCTTCATTGTCTTGAGATGGTGGGGTGATTAAGTTAGGAGATTTTCCCTTCATATTATTGAAAAGGAAAGATGACGATGATTCTCTAGATTCCAGAGGAGTTGGAAGTTGGTTTTGGGGCGACATAGACACAGAATCATTGATCTTTGAAGTGCATGTGTTAGAAAGTGAACTCAATTGTGGATGGCTGAAAGCTTCGGTTAATTCTTTCTTCAAAGTCTCGTGCTCCATAGACATCGAGTGGCTCTTGTGTTGGAAGTGGAAGTTGTTGAGAGATGTGGGTATGGCCGCTTTCATCGTATGCAAGTCGAATATATCGTTAAATTCGTTAGAAGGGGTACCTGCGGAGATACTTGAGGGTTGGTGCTTGCTGTAAAGCTGTAATGGGTTTGAAGAAACGGGATTCGCCAAACTATCCAAAAATGTTTCCAAGGCGTTGGATTCGGTATTTGAGAAGAATTGGTCAAAATCTTCGTCTTCTTCTTCCGGTTCTTTAGTTTCGGACTTGGGTCTTGGAGTTGAAGGGGTTTTTGTGTCGTTAATGAAGGAATAGTTTTTGTTGTCGATGTCGTTCATCAACCCGGCTGATAATATATGACTTCTATGAAAGTTTAAGCCGTTGGTTGTACCACCGGATGCGGATTCACTGGCAGAATCCCTAGAGGAGCATTCTGCAACTCCTGGGGATGGTTGGTTCAAACCAAAAAAGTAGTTGTTGTTTCCGTAACCAAAATTCAAATCATTGCATCCAGCCGGTGGATGTCTATCCGTTTTAGCATGAGCATTGGCTAGCTGGCCCGCCAGCTGAAGGGCTGATTGTTGGCGTATATCCAATGTTGACTCATATTGATTATTTAACAACTGCACCTTCTCCAACAGCTCGATTGAGTTGATCGCGTGTTTATGTTGTAAAGTGGTATACATTGAATAAGCTTGTTCAAAATCCATGTCTGCAGAGAGCATATCAAGAAATGGAACGTTTGAAGAAAAGTTTTCACCAAAGGCTCCCTGTGTGTCACCTAGAGTCGATGAAGGGAGTGAATCGGTATTAGTTGGCGGAAGTGTTAGTTGGCTGTCTTGCAGTTCACTAACTTGTACTTTGTCGACTTGCTGTTCGTTAAAGCTGAATTGATCACTGTGTGGTGGAAGGGTGTTGTCGATAATTTCTTGACTTTCTTGTTGTGGACTATTTTGTTGACTTTGTTGTAGTTTGTCTGTATTTTTTCCTTCAAGTTCTTCGGAATTCAAATCTACTGACATTCTAAAATTCAATAAACATATGAAAAAAACAAGATAAGTTTCAATTTATATTCTTTCTGATACCCCAGATAACTTTTGGTGGAAGTTTTTTTTGAGTGCGCTGGAGAATTTCGACTAAACAATAATTTTTAATGCAACCGTTTTGAAGTATTCCCGTTTTCAGTAGTAAATTATATCTCTATGGGGAAAAGTGGAGGAATGACGATTATTAGTCAAATTGAATTAGTGATGGTTGGAATTTCAGGGTTTGATACGCCCCTGAATGGGCATGAATTTAAATTCCGATATGTGCATGATGTATGGAGTGCATATTCCAAATTCTAAGTGATGTGGGCTGCAATTAGAATGTGTAAGGTCTATAATAAACGACAGCTTACCCTCAAATGGATTTGGTAAGACAAAAGCTCCGTGGTGTGCATTAATTGCTGAATTGTGCAGTATCGTGTCCGACGAAATGATGCCGGATGATTTGTATCGCTTTCGGTCTTGGGAATGCACTAACAGGGAAACAGGCTGGGTATATCCTCAACAGAGTTGTACGACGTCTTGATTGCCAAGCAGAAGCAGTAGAGGTTACATTTGCTATTGGCAACTTAAAAGGATTTTTAAGGTTAACACCGAAACATGCATATTCTACACAAAGTCCAAAACGGACCTGATATGCAAGGCCGTTTGCTGCTGTGCCCCTCTTCAATTATCGAATTTCCGGACTTTCATCCGAGGTGATGTTGCCTAAGAAAGTGGATTGAATTAGTTATAGATTCACAATACTTCCTCCAATTCCAAGCTGGATATGTTCAGATACTAATCGTAGTAGGATGGAGATAGTCCATGTTTTGAATCATTGAATATAGATACCCATCTTCTTTCTCATCTTTCTGTATTTCAGTTTTGCTGCCCGTATGATCCGAATCCCCGGACATCATGTTTCGGAAGGGAGATAGGAATTAAAGTCCGATAATGCGGGGAAAAGCGAAAAATAAATGCGGACTCTCAGCAAGATTGGAACTAGGCCACTTAGAGTACATAGCGGTACCTGGTTTAGATCTACTAGTGGGTGCTACTTGCTATACACATCTCTTTTATCGATAGCCAAAGAATCTTAAGCTCTTGCAGATCTCCTCGATCGCGGTTGAAGCAATAAGAAGATTCCCAAGGAGAGATATGGAAGAATACAAGTCTGGACTCAAATATCTTCACCGCGTTGCCAACCTACTAAATCCACTCTAGGACCAACGCAGAATAAATTCCTTCCCTGAACGTTTGTAGCAAGGTCAACTATACAGCCATATCGCAATGCAGGATTAAATTTCTATAAAATATTTATATGTCGTAGCAAACAAAGCTTCAAACCCCACAATATTTCTTACACTTGCCTCAATCCTCAGCTGGTTAGTTCTTGAATGAATATGCAACCTGGACTAAGAGATCTTATGCAATCACTCGTTAGTACATCCTCCTGATATGTAGATCCATACAGAGTTTAGTCATCGGCATGGTGAAACTGCAATAAGAGGATAAATTATAAATTAATAGAAACGAGAAGGAGCCCGAATGCTCGTACTCTCGGAATACGCCATCTATAATAATTCAGCCATGAAAAATATTCAAAAATATCTAAATATACCAGACAATCTATTATACAATAAATTACACAAAAATAAGCCCAAAAGAGCGTTTTCTGGGTCTATGTTCTACGCATTAAAGAAAGTTTCTCAACGCCCATATGAAGTACTATGCGTACATGAGAGTGGGGTATGAGACATGGTCAAGTATCCATGGATGTAATTAAGGTTTACTTGTTACCCCACATATCCCTTTTGCCGGCTTCGACACCTTGAATAGGGATATGGTTCATAGAACAATACCCAACGTTTCGGAGGGATATTGTTATCAAGTTAATGTTGGATTATAGTAGATAAAATTCAGTATTTTTGACTAGTTCTGATGGAAATTTGACGGATTGAAGGATATATTTCAAGTATGTAATTGGGAATGAAAGATAAATTTGCACCCAAAGTAAAAAAAAGGAATTGACGAAATGAGATAAGATTTATATTGCTATAAGGGTTAAAATCACGGAGGATACACGAATTTTTTATAGTTCATCTACCCTTGAGGTAAAATAATTGTTGTGTCGGCCAACACAACAAGAAAACGTATTCCTTCAAGAGCTAGAATTCTATTAATTGTATCACTTTTATCAATCTCATCATTTTCATGATTTAATCATTTGATCATTTGATCAATTTTGCATGTGAAAATTATACTTGTTCCGGAACTTAAACGAAGATATAATCTTATATGTAAGGGACATTTCTATGACGACACTGATTAGCCACATTAAACTTTAAAAAACGACTATAGGGACGTGGCTAGAATGTACCAGAAAGCACTAAACGAGACTGAGAACGATATAAAAGCGACACTAGATTGAATCTAGTCACAAACTGGGGCTGACTATATAGAAGGGTAAATGTATTAAATCTATTGAGGTTTGGAGTAGCATCCCATTATGTATCGTTATTTTGTTAAAGTATCCAAAGTAGTATTGAAGAACTGATTTGATTTATATACAGTATTTGTATTATGCAGGATAGTTTTTCTGTACGTACAAGTTAAAAGACTCTAACTAGAGGTACCACTTTAACTAACAACGTATTACCAGCATTCACAACAGTGACAATTTCGCCGTTACTATAAATTTCCTCCAGAGTTATTTTCGGCAATCTTACTAATTCTGAATTAACAAAACAAGAACAAGTCGTCAACAGAAATAGGTCTTCAAACAAAGGCTCTCGTCGTTTCGATTATATATATATATAACGCTCTTTGACGTCTAGATACACGAACCCACCGGGAGCGTATATTTTTATATTTGCATCCTAGATATACTTCTCTATTTGAGTCCACATTCACTGGCTCCTTGGCTGTATTTCCTCCAACCACTACGCGTCTCATATGAACACCCTCCTCCAAGAACTATCCCTTCAAATTCCGGAGTCAACAACCATTAACCTTCTCTACCTTACATCCCAACCAATTCAAATAAGACCACTAACGCCAATTCCACGAAACCAAACTCGAATTCCAACAACAAAAATCAGACATTTTTTCAATATATTGGATGCCACAACAAACATAACCATTTTTGGAATTGAGATCCTTGTGTACCTCAACATTTACCCAACTCACGTCGACCACTATATATTTGTATCAAAATGTGATACAGTCGGAAAGACCAAACCAAACTTTCGAGTAGGAGATATCGTACAATGTTTTCTTCGATATTTGGCCGGTATCGACTTGAATAGTTATAATATTCGCAAACCAAAGGAAGTGAAAGAAGAAACACATGTGGATAATAACTTGGTGAAAGAGTATGATATTTATCAAACTGTTAGTCTTGTTGGACTTGCAAAAATAATAAAGAATCTACAAGATGTGGAGTATTATAGAGTTATTTGTAACAAGGGTAAAGTGTCAGGAAAAGAGTCTGTTGACAAAGAGTTAGGGAAAGAGTCGGGTGATACAGAGTTAGGAAAAGAATCAAAAGAAAGTTTCAGTGAAACTTCATCGAAATCCACTTCTAAACTTAATATTCCTCCTGTTCAACATCTAAAACTCTGTCTCTTTACTAAAACTTCTAAGCAGTACCTCTTCCCAAAATCATATAAAAATGCCCACAAGCATGTGATAAATGGTCAACAACTCTTGAAGTGGTGGATTGATGTTATAGGACTATCAATCTCGAAGGATAGTGATTCTTGGAAATGTAAGTTGCTTATTCCGGGGTCAGACCGTGTTTCTACACAGAAATTCATTGAACAGAAAGCTAATTGGTCGATAGGTCATATTTTTGAAGATGGAAAGGCAGTTTATAGAATTCCGTTGTTTCCAGATGATCCTAAGGGCAGGTTTTTGGAACATTTGATAGTGGAGAATAGATATAGAGTCGTGGATGTTAACGGTTTCTATGAGGAACTAGGATTTAGACAGGAGTTTAGGTTGAGCGACTTGGTAGGATTGATAGGATGTGAGACAACTAAAAGTACTATTAGTGATAACGTGGACTCTTCAAGTTCTACGAGTATTGATTCGGCCAAGCCAACGATATCTGATACTGGATCATCCATGAATTCTGCCACGAATTCAGCCACATCACCTACCAAATCATCCACTAGCACATCCACGTCACATACTACCACTCACATCACACCTTGCACTTTATCCCAATATAAACAGGTTCTTAATATCCTCAAAAATGCAAATTACTCAATGACTGAGGATATAAAGTCTGCAAACAAAGCAGTTACCACAATTTTCCCTTCGTGTTATATTAAAATCATTGGTAAAAAAGCGAAATCAGACTTGAAGACGAGATCCATATCAACTCCACAGGTAAACACGTTGACTGTAAAGAGGAAGCCAAAGGATTTGAACAGTTTAGTGAGAAAGAAGAAGCGGGTTGAGATAACTCTGACTGAACCAAAGTAATATTTATTCACATCAAAGACTTCAAGTCTGGCTCACAAACTTACCAACCATGCTTCATATCATACTAGAAATGAATCTATGAATTCACGAACTGGTGAAATAAAAAAATTTGCAACCAATATTTCACAAAAAATCATTAAATTCACAAGCTTTGAATATATTTGCACCAAGACTCTTTCTCATAAATCAATAATCCTACTTCATGCTGGATTCTGTGATTTTTGGAAGATCTAAATATTCAAGAATAAGCTGAACAGACGGTCTATTTATTAATATGTTGCATTTACGAAACAGAGCCTCCGCTACAACCAGAAGAAAGTGCAGAACCTTATAATGATATCCTAAATTTGGGAGTTCTAGCTGAGTTAACTAAGCTTGTTGACTAGATAATAATAACTTTGACAATCCTGGCAAGCACGATGTATTGGAGATATCGCCAGAGTAGTGTAAGAGAAGACGAAGATGAGACAAATTGACGTCAAAAAGAGTCTTAAGAGTATATTCTAGAGTATCTAATTACTTGGTACAACATTGTAGTTGAAAATTAATAGATACAACTAAGTGATTAGTAACAGAGTAGCAGATTGCAAAAATATCCAGCCAACGTTGAGAATGTCGTTTCCATTAAAAGAATCTAAAAACTGGAATAATATTGGCCTGTTAGAACATGCTGATGTCTCAAATTCACTTAGAATTAATAATTCCCCATGCTTTTCCTTCTAGAAAGACATTAGGGTAAATTCAATATATATTATAAAGTTCTGTTGACACTTTTGTGTAGTACTTATTCAAACGTTTAAGCTATTGTACGCTTGTTAGCGACTATAATTCACTTGAAGCCTACTAAACCGTCTCATCTGTGAGTAGTTACGCTTCTTAGCGAATATGAAAGATCACTCAGACTAGGTGTGGAGACCTATTGAAATTTGTTTAGCATCATATTTTTACTAGGCTTTACATTTTTGCATTCGCTAATCACCAGTTAACATATCATCTTGTTCTAACTTGTACCTTGAAATTTGCAAACTGGGTGCAAATTTCATGCTATCCACAATAAAGATCCACACCGCAACTGAGTTAGATAGTTCCAAATAAAGAAACAGCAGAGAATACCACCAAATAGCCTCCATAGTAATAATATTATAATGCGTGCTCGTGTAAGGATTACTCTGGTGGCTAATGTAACGGTATGTCTCATCATCTTCACTAGAGTCTCACGAGTTTTCACTGTCGCATAGAGGGGAGTAATTGTACATCACACGAGTCCTATGCCTTCCTAAAAATGCAATTGAACCGGATATTGATGAGACACTCCGACAAGACAGCAAATTCCAGATTTTAAAATCACATTCAAAAGCATTGGAAACTCTCGATCAGCAACTCTTATTGACTCTATCAGCAATACAATTCTCAATATTCATCTCGTATCTAAATTCTTATTTACTGCGGTGAGGATCTTTTTGATTTAACCTAGTCTAAATTTATAACAAATGCAACTACACGTGTTTCAGGACATCGCCACATTAACTTGCGCAGTCACACTTCCTTGATTTCCTGTCAAACCTAACCACAAATACGATATTGCGTTCCTGATTCAAAGCGATATTGTTGAAAAGCCTCAAAACCCCAAGAAAATTCACTGAGAGAATCAGAAATCAGACGAGAAGTCATTCCAGAAGTCAGAACGTCAGTAACATTGCAGGAATCAGCTCAGTAAATATGTTCACTAACGTAAGTAGTCATATGTACAATAAAGTAGGCTCATTTCAACTTATTTAAAGCAAGCGTTGCAAAGTCTTGGATTTATCAGTTGCGCTATTTTATCAATCGTCCTGTAAATAGTTACTGACGAAAGGTGGAGCAAAGGAGTAGAAAAAGTCTCGCAATATTATAATACAATTCCAAATGTTTACGGATCTAGTTGATATGGACCATTGAATCGATCTGGACTCGATTTCTAATTTCCCCTATTTGCCACCGTCCTTCCTCTCGAATCGTCGAACGCAGACCTACAGCCTCCCGTGGTGACCGAAGCCACAAAACTCATCACATAAACAAGTCGTGTGCTTTGACGATTCTCCAAAAGCGGAGAGCCGATAAGAACAATATAAAACGTAGAGAATTCGGAGTTTACTGGAACACTGTAAAAATTCAGAAAGTCAAGCTAGCATGAGTTTTAAAAATGAAAGATTGAAGAGAAATGAAGCATTGATAGATACCGAAGGACCCAAGGGCATTAAAGAGTTCCCTGGCGACCTCAGATCTCAAGAGTATCCAATGATACAAGAAACGCATGTTTTTCAAGGAACACATCCATCCCATGGGAGCCACACATTTTCACAAGGACTTAGTAACTATACTACACAACGTTCTCCTTCAATGTCTCAAACATCTTCATTTGCTCCAGGAATCCGGAACCGGAACTCGATTTCCGACTTTCATTTGTCTCCACAGAATTTGCACCCAACTAGTGAACAAGTGATAGATATGATGGAACGTGAACAAGATGGCATGGTTCTCAGGCTTATGAAAGAAATCGAACATTTGAAGCAAGAAAATAGCCAACTTAGGGGCCAATCTTACGGAGCTGCGGGCTTTAGTCCCTCTGTTAGGCGCAGTTCTTCATTATCTTCTCATCGTAGCTCAATATCCTCATCAGGTAGTTTAGGTACTCCTGCTACCTCAATACTGTCAAATAATCTACAGAATTCTCTGCCTTTTCCTATCAAGCGCAATAGTATTGTACCGAAAGATCGCAACGAGGAAATTTATATAAAGAAGTGTAAAGTGGATACTCAGTCGATTAGGAGCCGAAGCAGAGCAAACTCGATGACCGGATCTTCAGATCTTGGTGAGGAGAATAGATTATTGAAGCTGGAGCTAAGGAGATTAAAGAATGAGCTTGAGCAACAGAAGCTGAGTTAGGATTGACTGAGAAAATGTTCTAGAATCGAAACTACGCTACGAAGTACCAATTGACATTATAAAATGCAACCTCATATGCTCGAGACTAGTGGTTGCTCGCATAATTTCCTTTTCCTGCGTCGTTTCAAGAAATTAAATTTGCATACTGATAGTACTGCTGGACCAGGCTATCAAACCAGATCTCCGCTTATATGAAATTCAATGGATACGGTACCTGTGAAGGAAAGCACCTAATTTTAAAACAAATATAATTAATGGTGGTTCTTGTATCCATAATTTCAATAGTACACCCAACCAAAGTTGAGCTGGTTTACTTTGGGATGTCGCTCTTAAATCTACTTCATCGAAGTTCCAGTGCAAGCATTCTTCCATTAAACATATCTTATTGTTCCATATCTGCATCAACAATAGTCGGACTATTGTATAAACATTGAATTGAAAAAGCTTACCAAATTTTTATTAAATGCATCACACTATCATTAAATAAACAATAGATAACAGATTTATTTTTAAATCATTTTAGTTTATCTTCCTTTAAAGAAGTATAAACAATTAAAGGTTCAATGTTGTGTAATAATCTGCTGCTATACAATTGTAAACATAGAGTCAAATAGATAGTCTGGGGATTGTAAATTGACTTTGAATATATTACAGCCATGGAGATTGTTGACGGTGTATTTCAGCTCCGAATCTACTTGGAATTGATTTCTAGTATTCTCCCACAAACAATCACAATTCACTTAGTTCAAATTGTACTCCCCTACATTGCTTATATGCTTCCTCACCTATGAAATGGCTGCAAATTACACAAGAATCTTTTCAGATCGTAAAGACAACTTTTAATTTCAGAATTTTCTTTTTGTTATAGCTTTATCTCATACATAACTTGAATATAACTCCGCTAACTTTTGTAACTCCTTTTCCAGCTTTGTAGTATCAATTATAAGATTTTATGACTATCTATTGTCGCGAACGAATTTATGGCAGCGTTAATGTCGCGACACCTCTTTTCTATATAAATGGATGCAAATCTCAGCGCTAAACTTCTGCAGTTTTCACCACTACAATGAAACTATTCGAGCTAGTCCTTCTCTCGGTACCAGTTCTTTCAACCCAACTAACTCAAAAACTTAGTTCAAGATTATTCAAGTCCATTGGTTCAAAGGAGCCGACAGATTACTACTCTTCCAATATACCTACTTTACCATTTCCTTCATGGTTAACCGATATGACAGGATTGCGTGAATGGCCAGGTATGGATCCCCCGTATATTCCTCTTGACTTTATTGACTTGAAGGGCTTGCCCGGCCTTAAACCTTATCAACAGGGTCAGTGTGATATAAATTTACGAGAACAGTCGTGCTCGTTTGATTGTTTTAATTGTGTAAGCTATGACGATGTTTATACATGTCCAGTTTTATCTCAAACTTTTGATGATGGTCCCTCGGAAGCAACTCCTCAACTCTTGGAACAACTAAAAACCAAATCGACGTTTTTCACCTTGGGGGTCCAGATCATAAGGTTTCCTGAAGCCTATCGTGATGCTGTAAAGAGAGGGCATGTCATGGGAAGTCATACATGGTCACATAAATTTTTGCCAAGTCTAACAAATGAACAAATCGTTGCACAGCTTGAGTGGTCAGTCTGGTCTATGAATGCTACTAGTGGGCATTTACCAAAATGGTTTCGTCCACCTTTTGGTGGGTTAGATAATAGAGTCCGTTCGATTGTTCGTAAATTCGGCATGCAATCAGTACTATGGGATTTCGATACGTTTGATTGGAAATTGTTGGAATCTGGAACTAGCAGGGCTGAAGGAGATATTGTTGCCGATTTAACCAAGTTCAAGGTGGAAAAAGGAAATAGAGGTTTGATCTTGGAACATGATGTTGTAAAGAGAACTGTTGACGTGGGCATAGCTTTGAACCATGGAGTGCTTGCAGATAATATGCAAATGACTGTTCCAGAATGTGTGGGAGGAATAAAATATATAAAGGAGTTTTCATAGATAATCAACAAGTGAACCCAGTGAAAATAAAAAATAATGAAAAGTAAAGGTGAAAGTTCGTTTCAATTAGGAGAATTTTACTTATGAGTTTATTCACCTTTGTAGGTCTTTCTACGGCAGTTGATATTATTTTCTTGCTATTATGAAACATTTGGCTCTTGGTTTATAAGCGTAGTAGGTAAAATTTGAAGCCAAGTTGTTGTAATTTTCAACTGTTTGATCAGGAGTGTATGGCATCTATAAAAACGCCTAGCACCGCATCATTGGAGAGCACATAAGGGTTTTCTCTTACTGGTGTACCCAGTCTGTATGCTTTTTAAGAAATGGAGTTAAATCTCCACTCCTTCTGATATCAGAAGGTATACTAATTGCTCGTCTTCTGAATATTCTACTCCCTAATTACTAGGAAATGGTATAGCGATGAAATACATAAACTAATTCTAAAGAAAGCTCTTATAAACTCTGAATGTGTTACAAATGTACATTCCCAGTGAAGGTGTGGCCGTGGGTCACCATAATTTCTACGTACTCATAACTCTAAATCAGCAGGTATATGAAAAATCATTCCTACAACTACGATATGGAACTTTTCCACCAATATCTCTCTGAGACGTAACTCATGTATATATATGAATGGGATATTTATCTAATATGCAATTGCCAAAGAAAGGTTGTTAATTAGGTGGCTGCAAAAAGTCGAATCGTGGCTGCGAAGTTTACATAATTCGGACTTTGAGGAATGTACATTTCGGCCACAGCTTCCACTCCTCAGATCGCTTCAGTTGCTGACTGCGCCAACATTTCACAGCCTGGAGTAACCTTAAATTTACCCATGATCGAGAGATGGAACAATAATTTCACTACATTTCACTCAACCATTCTATGCTAATATTTCTAGTAATAATTGTGCTAATACTTCTGGTATTAATTACTCTAATATTTTCTGGTATAATTACGCTAATATTTTCTGGTATAATTACGCTAATATATTCTTGCTATAATTAATATAACCACAGTTCGTAGCTCCTAGCGTTGTAGATAACTCCTTGAAATAGATAACTACCATGATTCCATCTGTTTTGTGTAAAATAGTTAAAGTCTGAGAAATTATTAGAAATCGGCGATTTTTGGTTTCTTAACCTTACTAGTCTATCCTATTCTAACACAGTCTTGCAGTAATTATATAACATCCACCTGGACTCATTGAGCAGCTCTAACTTCACTAGTTGTGATGAACGTGCGACCCAGCCGCATCTTCCATTATTATCATATCAGCTCACGATTTGACGGTGGCCAGTGCTCGTGATATTCTTATCAGTCTCGGGATAATCACTACAAATATGAAACCTTCAAGTCGTAAGGTTTGGTCGCGGATTAGTCTCTCTGAAACAACGACGACTCTAACCGCGTATTATGAGGCGTATTTAAACTTTGTGTCCATGAATTACGGAGACACACATTCAAGTGTTAAATTGAAAATCTGAGGAACACGAGCCCAGACCACACCAGTTCGTGGAATTCCTGAAATATATTACAAATTCAAAAATGAAACATAAGCCACCAGAGTATCTGTGCAGCAATTGATTTATTCTGGTTATGGTCGTATTTCAAATCCCTACAAAGATCTATGATTCTTGATATTCTTGATCTATCAAATACACTTCAAATAAAAGGGGGGTATAGTAGAGTGTAAAGGAATGTAACATTAATATCACGATAGATAGGTATGCTCATGTAGAAATCTGAGACAGGTTTGGTCTATTATTACACAATAACCTATTCAGTTGATATTAACCATATTCAAAGGGTTCAGTATCTTTAATTAACGTAACAATGACATTAATTGTAAAAAAATTAGTATACATTAACAAGGATTGTTTCATCTATGCAGATGATAAGATTGGAGCATTACCGTTGACCAATTCAGCCTTCTTTTCTCCAACTTCCTTAACCCCTTGGTTGAATTTGTTCTTTGTGCTTTGAGTAACTTCAGCAACGTACCCCTGTGTTTGTTCCTTCAAAGGTTGGATAAAAGATTCGTTTAAAGATTGAAATGACTTGGTGGCAGTGTTGTAACTGGCTTGTAAGTTCTTAGCGATAGGACTGGCCTTTTCGTTGGAAGTAATCTCCTTGTTGTAGGTTGAAATCACGTTCTTTGACACTTGGGAAGATTTGTCGCTAACTAACTTAGAGACTCTGGACCAGAAATCATTGACAATGTTAATGAATTGAACAATCTCGTCTTCCGATTGTTTCTTGACATCTTCACCAGATGGTAAATACTTGTCTAAAGATGAATACAAAACCTTGTTGGCAGACTTCAACTTGGACTTTGGGTAGGTGACTAAAAAGTAGTCTCCACTTGAAAGAACTTCATCAGTCTTGCTATCAACTTTAGCTAATGGACCTGCGACAAACTCGTAGCTCGAAATAAGCTTAATAAACTGAGTATATAAAGGAAAAATAACTTGAGCGTATAAAGTTGCAACGATGGAGATTGTTGCTAAGAAAGATACCAACTTTGAAATCAAAGTGTAAGACAAGATGTGTTGGGCAGTTTTGGATTGGAAAGGTTTAACTTCAGACATTGTGTTGTGATTTACGGTTGCTTTGTTATTATCTATTGTAGGGGATAACGAGTCTTTTATAATGTTTTCAAATGTGTAATTGCAACCGAAATGGTGCGCGCACGCATGCATGTGAAAAATTAGATCAAGTTCCTTAACCACACCCTGTGGCCCCTTGGGCCCTTGTGGGTGCTGTTGTTGTTTGGAAACGCGATACATATTTACACATAAGATAGACTCTATTTGTCTGTATATGGATCAAAGGTCAATACTTGTGATTGTTAACACTATTCTGTCCTGTTCGCGCGCCATTAAGATTTAAAAACTCCCTAAAATCTTCCGATTACTCCCTAAGGCGCAAGTTCGCTTCCTCCAAATTAGTGCCATATAGTCGTAACTTTCTCTCTAGAGTTGTGGTGAGATGGCTTGTTACTTGACATCCTTTCACGGGGTTGAGCGCCTCTTATAAACAAGAGCAGATCTTTGGATCTGTAATTGTACGTTTTTGTTTAGCAGGCGTGCATAGAAAATTATCCGAGGAAGAGTTTTTATGCCGAGACTCATCAGAGCGATGGAAGTCGAAATAGTCCGTATCAGCTGACGGTTTGTCCAGGAATGTTCACACTGTAAATGCTCTGTTGCCAGAGTTATCAGACTTACAAGAAATACGGTATGGTGAGATGAATGGGAGACCCCTTGCGAGTGTGAGATCTGAGTTATGAGAATTATGAGAATTATGAGAATTATGAGAATTATGAGAATTACGGAGTTATGGAGTTATGAGACTTTGAGAGTTTTGAAAATCAAATTCGGATTTTCTTTTCACAAATCGTCACCATTTCTGATCCATATTCTATTCTTCTTCTTCTCCAAGCATCTGGTATCTTATAAGGTAATAAATAAATACTGGGATGTTATATTCGAGTATAATCATTTGTGTAACGTCCACACTAATGTGTAATTCTGGATCTAGAATTTCGGGACACAGATCGCTCGTCGACAATCAAGTTGATCAGACGATTAACATGTCTTCACTGTATACTCTTCTGGGTATCTAGAGTCTCCTGGACTCTGGAAGGGTCTATCCTGAGGTCTGTGGTCATATATATGATCATAATGATGGTATCAATCTAGTTAAATGATATTTCTGCACTTTTCAAATTGCGTAATTTGTAGCGGGATTTCTCGGACTTGCAATATCTGTGCAGAAAACAAAAAATATCATAATTTGATCTCACATCCATATATATCCCACTATGTAAATATCCACAGTGAGTATCCTTCTCTCTTTCCCTATTACCCCCATTCCTGGTATGTAATTCCCTACTCTATTTTCTTCCTCTATTTCCGACGATGTAATTCCCTCACATATTTAGCCACCTGTGGTTAGCTAAAGCCGTACAGAAATATTGCATGTCCTGCATGTAGCATAACGCGTTGGGTGCAAATTTACACAATCTGAATATATCAGAAAGAAGAGTAAACAGAGATCTAAATTGACTACGACCTTCTTTAATAGTATTCTTTAATAATCGGACTAAAGCATTAGCCGCTAAGAATTCATAGGGAGTTATTTTGAATTTTAATAATCGAAATAGGGAAGAGTATTGTACAATCACAGTATTGTGACTATCCTGCTCTCTAATATTAGAACTCTAAACTAGTACACCGGCTATACTCCCGTATACAAATAATCTAGTACACTAACAAAACTCTTGCTTGTAATATTCTAGTCTCTATTAGTCTAGTCTTTAAAATCGATACTGTAGCGGATAGTTTAGAACACTCTCTTCCCTGGTAACTGCCACAAATGTTAACTCTGGTAAACGAAACAAAAACCGGTCAATTTACGGTGCTGAATTGGAGGATATTTCACATACCTCATATGAAAATTGTCAATATTGATCTTTCTGATTATTGGAGTACTCGAGTGGATCAAGTGAATTGGCACGCTGTTCGTAATGTAATTTTGTTCTCCTTTGTCCAATAATGTGGTTCCATATATTCATGATTTAATTGTTGTCATCTTCAGGTTTGATTGTTCCACTTATATACCAAAATCACCATCAGAATTAGGATCTACTCTACGTTGATTATTAGCTAAACTTTTACGTTCAACAACTGTTAAAATGCATCCCCTAATAAAGCGGAGAAATTAGTTCAAACATTATATTTTTTTATCTACGATGTGAATTATTTGTATTGTTTTGAGTTATTTCATAACTCTAAGAAAAAGTTTTAAGTCATAATTTATACTTTAGCACTTTTATAAACGTGAATAACTTAAAGACAATCTAAAGACTGATCTTGATTGTTAATATGATTTGTATTTATACTAAATAATCTTTGTAGTATGTTTAATATTTACATATTTATATATTTTAGTATTATAAAATCACAAATATTTTCAATACAATTTGTTGATTTTGTTCCGTTTTTTGTATAGTCAAAATATCAATATTGAAGATATAATACCTAGAATTAACGATTAAACATATACTCCTTCTAAAATGTAGTGATCTAGCAATTATATAGTTGGTGTCTAGTAGTGGTTTATCAATAATCTAATTATGGCCAAGTTATAGTTAGATGGTGTTCAGGAATTGGGTTTGAAAAAGATCCATACCGCAACGAAGTTGAGTCAAAACGACTCTGAATTCTGATAAAAGAGCTCTAAATTAACGTATAGATTCAAAGAATATTCTTATTCACCTTTTTGAGGACTATATAAATACGGAGCTGATTATATAGCGAGAAATTCAGTGAAATATCTTTGGAAGTATTTATCGGTTCTCTGGAAATAATTATCTAGATCCATCACTAAATATTATATCTCTTCAGTGATTTTTAAAATTCCAATATATGCCCTTCAACCTTTAAAGAATCCTAGGCTCTGCCTAGAGGTTGGACTTAAGTTCAGACTTAAGTTCAGATAACACTTCTCTATTTTCAAGATATTTCCACACCTTCCACTAATCTTCGAAGCCATATAAGCTCTATGTACTTGAAACTGAAATAAATTCAAACAGAATTATCTATTGCTGCTTGCATTCTGGAGGGTTTTCCTTCTTCTTTTCATCTTCATCGTCGCTTTCGTCGTCGTCGCCTTCATCGCTGCCGAATTCTTCGCCTTCATCGTCATCAAATTCATCAGGGAATCCAAAATCAACGGCATCACCAGTAAACCAGTCAATAGCTCTTGGAATCAAACGGTCTTTAATTTCTTCACCCAATTGGTAATCTAATTCTAATCTTGCTTCCAAATCTTCATCTTCTTCATCTTCTTCGTCTTCGTCTTCTTCTTCATCGTCTTCTTCACCTTCTTCCTTCTTTGGAGGCTTTGGTGGGTCGAAAAAGTTGAAGAACGATTCAGTTGGAGTTAACTTTTCAATAGTTCTTGTTTGCTTTGTAGTCTTGTTTCTTTGTTTCCTACGTTCGATATTAATGGTGACGTTTGTAGCCTTTGAAACCCAGTTGATTTCGCATCCATCAGCGTGGTCGTAAACGAAATCTCCAGAGTATCCTAACTCGGCTTGGTAGTGGTAGGTCTTGGTCAAGATTTGGTTTGTGAAGAATTCGTTAGGAGAGAACTCAAAGATAAGCTCAAATCCTGGAGTATCCAAATATTCCATACGGATGTCCTTTAAAGATTGGAGAACTTCAGAGTCACGGTCGGTGATGGTTTCACTGACTGTGGCCAAGTTTTCAAGAGCAGTCAACCAGAAACCTGGAATACCTACGGTTTCCTCTTCTTCATCTTCTTCTTCATCTTCTTCTTCTTCTTCATCTTCTTCGTCTTCATCCTTTTCTTCTAACTGTTCACCTTCCTCAATTTCTTCTGCAGTAGGTTCGGTTTCACCACCAATAATCTCCTTTCTTCTTTCGTATAAAGGTTCATACTTTTTGAAGAACTTCTTTTCCAAGCTTAACAACTCCTTTTGGAATTCTGCTTCCAACTTCATTTGTTGTTGTTGAATGGACTTCAACCCGTGAACTCTGGCCCTAACTTTCTTTGGTAAGTTGTCAACATATCCACTTTGTTGACCAACGAGCGTACCAAGCTTACCCTGAATCATAGATAACAAGGCTGGATTGTTTGCTAATTGTGAGAGGTCATTTGCCGACGTTTCTTCGTCTTCTTTAATGGTAGACACAGTTGGTGGTTGAGATCTTAAATATGAGTTGGTGACCGAAGCTGGTGTATTTTGCGGTGTAGGAGCTTTGGAGATGTCTCCATTCTTACTTCTAATAGGTTCAGACATGCTTCTTTGATGTATTGTCTGTCTAGTGTTAGGAAGAAGTAAGGAGGGCGGGTTTGCTCATTTCGAGGGAGGAAAATTTCGCACGCGTGCCATTGCACCCGTTTCTAGAAGGCTAGCGGGTTGGTGGTCGGTTAGGAAACTTACAATTTTAGTGTAATACGTGGTTTCAAAGAAGAATACTTTAGAGAGAGCTCCCGGCTATATACTAAAGTGATGAATTTCTCGATATCTCTTCTGGTTATTGTTTTAGACTAAAGAATCCAAGTCGTGCATTTGCGATGTGTTATATATTGCGGTACTGATTGATTAGAAACAAGATCTACGAGCGAGAAACCCTTTAATTACAGGCCGAGGAGACCAAGTATGATAATTTGAATCAGTTAAGGATGGACAACAAGCAACACCGTCTTCGAATTAACCACTTTTAAAGTGAATAGCATGTATTACAAATAGTTGGCCAACTACGTCATAAAAGTCGTGTATATAACAAGAGACGACCCCTTACAGGTATCGAAGGGTGGGCCAGAGCTTCTTCCAATCAACTCTTCGTTCCAGTTTAAAGTTACAGTTGATCTAAACATGTGGAATCGTAATATTACCGAATGGTAGAATAAATATATAGCAATAAATAACGCAGTAGCAAGGAATACTAGTAGTAAGGAATACTAGTAGTAAGGTATACTACGAACGGCGGAATATATCAATATGAGACACCAGTTACAAAGTACCTGTGGCTGATAATGATAATATTCACTGTATTTTAAGAAAGAAAAAAATCACTATGAGTCCGGACTCATGAAAAGAACTCTTAATAACTTGATAATTGATAATAAGAAATATCGACTCATGGGCAATAATACATCTTTCATCAAGTTACGATTGTAAAACACTTTAAAACTTGTTGTAGCATCAACTAATGGGCTAGGATTGAATTGGTAGGCAATTGGATAGAAGAGTCCAACTCAATATCATCGAATTCGCCGTCCAAATATTTCTCGATATCGATCTTTCTTGATTCCCATTTTTCAACCTGACTTAACTTGTTCTGAATATCTATGATTTCATTATCAATAGATTTCAAGTTTTCTTCCGAGGTCAAATCATGGAATCTCCAAGAGTTGCCCTCCTTGAGTTCAAGGATGAAATCGTGATATTTCATAAGCAAAGGACGGTGAGACAAGGTAATGAAGGTGATTTTCTTTCTCTGCAACAATTCAAACAAATAGTCTTCGACGTCAGTGGAAACAGCATTTGTGCTTTCATCTAAAATAACCATCTTTGGGTTTTTGAACAAAACTCTGGCAATACTAACTCTTTGCTTCTCTCCTCCACTAAAGATATCTTTCCAGTCCTTGACAACATTAAAGTTTCCTTCTCTTTTCAATAAATAATCAAGCTTGACTTCACGCAAGATATGGAAGAGGTAATCGTCATTATGTCCCATTTCGAGCATCTCCTCGTAGGTATAAGGATAAATAATCTGATCACGTAAGTTACCGGTCGTAAAGTAAGTTTTTTGAGGTAAGTAAAAGATATCATCATCATTTGGTTTCGAGATTAACCCTCTATACAAGGGCCATAATCCAGCAAGAATTCTAGCAATTGAAGTCTTCCCAGATCCATTAGACCCCAAGATCAACATATTCTTGTTATGCTTGATTTGGAAGTTGAGATCCTGAATCAACACTTCACCTTCTGAGCCATCTTCGCTTGGAACAATAATTGGTGTGTTTTCAAATCTAATTCCTTCCAGATAGTTATTTTGAATGGTACCTCTAATATCATTTGGACCAAATTTAGAACCGAAGTTGAATCTTGGTGAATGAACACGATGTAAATTTGTGAGCAAACTAAACACTCTTTCGGTATGGCCAGTGAGTTCAGATATATCTTTAATAGAATACATTAGTCTTGACCCGGCATCTGCCAATGACAACATTAGACGTTTGTTAATAATAAACTGTCTCATGTTATGTTTCTCACTATCCTTCGAAGTTTTCTCTACCTTAGCTCCCTTTGGCCAGATTTCATCCAAGAACACTGGAAGACCAGCGAAGATATAACCCCAGGCAGACCATGTGTATTTCAAGATGTAATCTTCCAAAACAGCATAGGAAAATGAGATGTTGATTTCCTTACCAATATGATCCATAAGTTTGTGAAATTTATCATTTAATTTCGACTTTTCAATAACACTTCCTTTATAAAATCCAATTTCTTCACAATTTGTCATGAGATTCAAGTGGTCGTTAAAGTATTGTCCCTCTAAATGAGTTCTTTTGGTGGTTAATTTCCCAAAAGGAGGAGTGGCTCTCTTCAACAAGGTCGCAGTAACGAAATAATTTGCAAAGATTCCAATAATGGCTCCCGTACCCAAATTGTCCCTCAAATAGACAGAAAAGAAGATTAAATCAATAAATGGTTTTCCCATACTTGAAAACAACCCACAGATAGAGTCACAGAACTTAGTAACGTCATTCGTTATGTATTGGTCGATATTTTCAATCTCAGTGCTATTGAGTGAGATCTTGTAATATGCCATAACCTTATCTAGATACATATCGTGAATGTATCTTGTAAGGTTGGTTCTGAAACTTAAAGATAGCCTGTTGGTTAAGTATTTGATTGCGGCGTTTGTATACGAAGCAGGGAATGCAATCAAGAGCCAGTAAATCATATCACGAGAGAATTTTCTTCCATTCCCGCCTATCAAGTTTTTCACAATTTGACCATCTAATTTGGCAATCAAAAGAGATAACCAAGTTCTAACAATAAGGAAAAAACACTGTGAGAGCAAAAGATATGTGTTTTTGCATCTGAACTTTGGAATCAAGATCCTCCATATAATTGAGATTTGACTCAAGAATCGAGAATTGATTCCCAGTCTTTTCACATTTTTGCCTAGTAACTTCTCTTCTATATATAAGTTTTTGTAAAGGTACTTGTCTGCGGCATATTGGTCAAGGTTTGGTTTTGGAATAATGATTCTTGAAAATCCGTTCTTTCCTTTGGGAATAATGATTTCACGACATGCGTTCTTCAATATGGTAGAAGACTGACGAATCAACGATGGACGCAAAAGTTGCTTCCGAAGTAGATACTCATTGTACTTTGATAATAAGTTACGTAAAGTGAAAAATATTCCTAGACCCGCTGTTGATACAAGAGTTGTAAGGAAAAGAATCACAGGACGTGACAGATAATTTAATTTCACTTTGCTTGATTTCCAAGCTTCTTGAAGAAGAAGTATGATGTTGGTGACATCCTGAGATGTATAACCCGTTAGACGTGAAATACTGTTCATGTTGTAATGTGAAGGGAGGGAAAGTAGACAGCCAGTCGTAATAAATTAATATGAGTTGATGGAAGGTGATGGATAACTAGAAAGTATATGGTAAATCAGGAAGCGAGGTAGTGTTGATAGGAAGTTGGAGAAGTGAATGGAGAAGTAATTGATCAAATTTAAGGAAACAAGTGATCAGTGGCGATAAAAAGTTGCTAAGAAGAATAAATAAGAACACTTTCCGGATAAAGCTATCCAACTAAACTTATCTAATACAGATATGTAAAGAACTCGTCGAAAGAAGATGTGTTGTAAATTTAAAGGATGATGTTCCCCACAAAAAACGTTTGCGAAACTGCCGAGGTCGCGACACAAGTATTAGTCGCGACAAGTTGCTTCTGCCATATAGTGGATAAATAAGAAGGGTTGATGAACCATGACATTCTAAAGATTGATGTGGGCCATAACAGTCTAAAGTTATTGTTAACCATCTTATGTACTTCCCCCACTATAGAGTATGGAGATCTAGATCCAATTCAATAATATATATAAATATATATATATATATATATATATGCAGGAACACAGTAGGTCCTGAGGCCCAGCAGTACTACAAGGAAGGATTTCTTCTAGGCTTCATCGTTTATGGTATATTTAGAAAAGTTTCTATTAGTGAGGTTTAAGATAAATATCTAGTGCTTCAAATGGTTGCAAATTGATCAAATTTAACAAACTATAGAGACCGACTATAGAATAACGTAACAATAATCAATGAGTAATTATTTGATAAACGGTATTGAGAGGTTACCAGTAGGTCCAAATGTTCTATAAATAATTCAAGTCTGAGTGGGAATATCATGATAAAGCCACCTTTGAAGGATTCTAATCCAACGCTATTCATATAGATTACAAACTGGAGACACGACGCTTTAGAATTATCAATTCAACACTAGCTGACATCTAAATTCATGTTGTTAGGATTTCCGTTGAATACAGATTGAGATACCGATAACTCTTAAGATGGCAAGGACTTACAACCTGTTTAGAATGAGTCTGTACGTAGATTGTATCGGGATTGTCAGTTATCACAATTATCAAGTTTTCATGGTAGTTTTATGAGACCAACTTTCAGCTTCATTCTCAGATTTACCATCATCTTTATCGTGCTTTCTGTTTTCTGATGAGCCTGAGGGTACTTCAATGATGACTTTTTTGGCTAAAACGTTTCTAGTCAGCTTCACCACTTCTTCCCCTTCATCTCTTTCGAAATACATTGCTTGAACGCAGCGAATTCAGAGCCACAAGAATCCTTTCCCATAGTGGCATATCCTTTTGAAACGCACTGACCATATGCCAAACCCTGCTTTGAACATTTGGCACTAGTTTCCATCAACTTTTTAGCTGGTCGGACTTTACCAGTTGTCATTTTGATTCGTAAGTAACTTGTCAGTAACAAAGAAATATTTCAAAACGTTTTTCAATTGCAAATTTGCGACACACAGGTCGGATCTGAGAAGCAAGTTAAGAGGCAATAGTGGTACGAAGAATATAAATTACAAACAATCGAAAGTTACATTGATTACTAGTGCCTAATGGAGCCTAATATAAACGCTACCAACTAATCTGCGAGGATTATCGAGGTCAGTATAGTCAGGACTATTCATAATACCTCAGATTTGAGTCGAATGGTGAACTTGTCGCAGCGATTAAACGTTGAGATATCAAATATCCTTGAGAAGATATCAGTGAGAAAGTTCAACCATCAAGTTACAGGTGTTCAAATAGTACCCAAGTAGACAGTTACTCTCTTAATTATAGTATAATTATCTTTGAGTTTACTTCCACAAAGCGATGTCACTGTGGCCGAGTGGTTAAGGCGACACCCTGCTATCAAGCGGTTTAGGTGTTGGGATTTTCCTTCGCAGGTTCGAATCCTGTCTGTGACGTCATTGTTTTTTTTGCTCTCTCAAACTACTGAGGATTCCTTACCATTCTTTAAGTCATTACATCCACATCGTATGTATTACCACATATACTATATCATAGAGAGCTCAACCACTGCACAAAAGTAACAGTATTGAAACCAGAAAAAGATTTGTACAGAAGGATTTATGCTCTCCAGATCTTAGGATATCGTTATCATGAATTACTACACTTCTTGTAAGAACTTGCTATTCAGCTGAAATCTGTGGATTTGCAACCCAGGAAGTTGGTTGGATTTAACTATAGTCAGATTATGTTAGACAAGTGGATAAGACGGTAGTCAACTACCAACTTATCACTATAGCGTGAGACACATACTAACGTAATCCACGGAATCCACGTATTCCACGGAATAACAAAGGTTCTAAGATCTGCGATAACCGGCCCATGCAAGAATTGAGGAGAGAATCTAAAGCTACTCTAATTATAACCATACCAAAGCCAATGGAATTATCGGATGAATACCGCGGGAATCCCGAGGCAATATCGGATGAATGAAAGCTGGGGTTCTCCAGACATGTTAATAAATATCTCTCTTTAATAGGATGCCCACGGAGCAAAGAAGATATTAGCCACGGTTTGGAAAGAATTATCCATAAAGCTTTTTAGTGGAATAGGGTAGCGTTTGTAAATAACGGTGTTTAATAGTATTATATACACCAACCTTAGCGACCGTTGCAATAAAATATGTAAAATAACACCATAGTCGAGCCAGACTATATAAGGTACAGAAAATAGTAACTTCTCTAGCGACAAAGTCTCTATTAGTTCTCTTCTAGAATGTCTGTATCGATTTAGACAGAATGGTCCCTTCCCTCGTAGTCACTGCATAATCGTACTATGACGACATCATGTCTCACTGTGACATCACAAAGAGTCCACTAGTGCGCCGTAAGGTGATGAATATGCTCAATTGGCGAAACCAGGATACTACGGAACCGAAGGAAGCAACTAGCGACTAGTAGAACTCTCCTGAATTACGTAGTGAATATTTTAATGAATTATGCCAGCAATCATTGTGCCATCAGCTCACCGGAGATTGACGGTCCAGAGTCACAAGATGAGTATTTAGTTAGTGGCGATCGCTAGAAATATAAAAATAGTTTAAATACGTTATATACGCTATTACCCCAAGTACTAAAACCCTAGTGGTCTTATCTCCTCCATAACCTCGTTGCTAGGCACACTCTCTCCGTTCCATTGTCTGGCCCTGTATCGCGGAGTCACCGAAAAAATTGATCGCAAAGTTTTTACCCAAACTTCCTCCGGAGTTTAAGCAACACTTTACCACTACCTTCGGTCCGAGCCCCACATAGCTTATCTCTTCTATATATTCAGAGACAACCTTGATACTAATAAGGTCTCAAAAAATTGCCTCGCAGAGAATCACATAATTTAAGGTCACCAGTACTTAAATATACGCCCCATTGATCACTAATCACAACCATGGATCCAACAAACGACCCCAATTTCACACCACCGTCGTTGAATAGAAATATCGAGCCGCCAGCGCCTTCTTCCGAGATCCCTACAAATATGCCAATCCAACAATTTGTGTTGGCAGACTTGGGGGATCCAATGGATGCTCCTCCACCCCATCCTTCAACAACAAAGAAGTCTGAGGGAACTTACCATGGAAAAATCCCACGCATTCATGGCGATCTCGTTTCTAGTAGTGACGACGAGCCTGTATCAACAGAAGTCAAGAAGGATACCGAAACGATACCGATTAAACCTATATTGCCACCAACCGTCGAGGTCAAATCGTCACAAATCGCTGATTTAGAAGAGGTTCCTCATGGTATTCAACGTCAAGCAAAGACGCTTGAGAAATACGATTTCCCCACCCACAGACTCGCGACGAGCTTATCGGAAGACTCCAAGTATCCGCTTGTGATTGTGGCCTGTGGTTCCTTCTCTCCAATAACATACCTCCACTTGCGTATGTTTGAAATGGCATTGGATGCTATCACTGAACAGACGAAATTCGAAGTTATAGGTGGTTACTATTCGCCAGTTAGTTCGAATTATGAGAAGCAGGGGTTGGCTCCTGCTCACCACAGGGTTAGAATGTGCGAGTTGGCCTGCGAGCGTACTTCTTCGTGGTTAATGGTAGATGCTTGGGAATCGTTGCAGCCAAAGTACACGAGAACAGCTCTTGTTTTAGACCATTTCAACGAAGAAATCAATATCAAACGTGGTGGGATTTTAAGCAAATCTGGCGAGAAAAGAGGTGTCAAAATCATGTTGCTTGCTGGTGGAGATTTAATAGAATCCATGGGCGAACCTGACGTGTGGGCCGATCAAGATTTGCATCACATTTTAGGAAAATACGGCTGTTTGATCGTAGAAAGAACTGGAAGTGATGTTAGAAGTTTCCTCTTGTCACATGATATTATGTACGAACACAGGAGGAATGTGTTGGTTATCAAGCAATTGATTTATAATGATATTTCCAGTACCAAGATCAGGTTGTTTATTAGAAGAGGAATGTCGGTCCAATATTTGTTACCAAACTCGGTGATTAGGTATATTCAGCAGAACAAGTTATATTATGAGACGGAGCCGGTGAAGCAAGTGATGTCGGAAAATGCCGATTAATCTTATGGATTATCATATAAACATCAGAGCGATGAGACAGGACATCCATTAGAGACGTCCTATTGACCACCACCATGATAATGCCCATTTTCTTTCAAACATCCATATTATCAACTTTACTTCAACACATCATGATGTATCACATATTTAATTCTGTTTAATTGCACGTTGTTTCAACGTCATTGTTTCCAATCCAAGCACGATTGAATCTAGTAGACAGAATGGCGAGATTAAAATGTCTAGACTGTACTGAGAGACTCTACAAGACCTAACAATACCGAGAGGTACTGTTATAATTGTCAGAATTAACATAACTGTCATATCTATCAGAACATTTATGATTCTCAAGATTTCTGTTCTCTGATTCATTTCGTATGCTGACTACCTGTACCTCATTATGACCAATTCTATGTAGATTTATGTCTTTATAATGTATATTACTAACAATTATGATACAAAAAAGAATGTAGATATGCAACTGCTCCTACTGAAGCCAGCAAGGCTCAGAATATAACACAAGAACCAGAGCAAAGATGAATGTCTGAAGTTACAGAAGAGCTCTGATTTCCACTGGTGCTACTAGTCCGAGACCTGTCCCGATTTCCACCAATCGACTACCATTCCTGGGCCTTGTTTCCATAGATGGATTTCTTGGTTCCTCTAATAGGTTTTATCAATTTAGATCCACCTTCCAAGAACGAAAACTTATCTCTTCTGACGGCCTCGTAGATGCTGATATGTTCTTCCTTCTGTAAGGTCAATCCAATGTCGTCCAAGCCATTGATCAAACAGTGTTTTCTGAATGGTTCAAAGTCAAAGTGAGGCACCAAAACGTCGTTGTTTTGTCCGTTTCTAATCTGTTGGTTTGGCAAGTCAATAGTCAACTTTCCACCAGCACTCACCACTGGAACCAAAACATCACGGATCACTTCTTGAGGAATTCTGATTGGTAACAAACCATTCTTACACGAGTTGTTGTAGAAAATGTCACCAAACGATGGAGCAATCATACACTTGATTCCGAAATCTTTAAGGGCCCATGGAGCATGTTCTCTTGAAGAACCACAACCGAAGTTGTCACCAGTGACTAATAAAACCTCAGCATTACGGTTTTCACCGACGTTTAAAACGAAATCGGTCTCGACATCCTTGCCGGAGACCGGATCCTTGACGTATCTCGCTTCGTAGAACAAACCGGCCTTTAAACCAGTACGTTTGATGGTCTTCAAGAATTGTTTAGGAATAATGGCGTCGGTATCAACATTGGCCTTGTCTAAAAGTGCAGTGGTACCAGTGAGGACGGTGAACTTGTCCATAGCAGCTGCGACCTTAGTTTTCTTGGAGATAGGCTCGGTATCGTGAGGAAGGTTTTGGTCCTTAGGAATATCGTTGACCATCTCATCTTGAACGGAAGGACTGTCTTCGATAATCTCCTTTTCGTGTTCGTAAACAGCGTCTTGTAAGACCTTGTCTTCTTCTTCGTCAGTTTCAATGGCGACCGAAGGTTCATCGCTGGTGTCGTAATCGAACTCACGAATATCGGTGAAGTGTCCTTTGATGGCAGCGGCGGCAGCCATGGCTGGAGACATCAAATGAGTTCTAGATCTGGCACCTTGACGTCCCTCGAAGTTTCTGTTGGAGGTGGAGGCACATCTTTCTTCTGGATCCAAGATATCTGGATTCATACCCAAACACATGGAACAACCAGCTTCTCTCCAGAGAAAACCTGCTTGTTCAAAGATCTTATCCAAACCTTCCTTTTCAGCTTGTGCTTTGATAAGCCCGGAGCCTGGAACAATAAGCACCATTTTGACGTTGTCTGCTTTCTTGTGTCCCTTGGCGACCTTTGCTGCTGCTCTTAAATCCTCAATACGGGAGTTGGTACAGGATCCGATGAAAGCTTTGTCGATATAGATCTCCTTCAATGGAGTGTTTGGAGCCAAACCTTGGTACGATAAAGCTCTTTCCATACCGGCCTTCTTGATAGGATCCGATACGTTGGCTGGATCTGGGACTTTGGCGGTGATTGGTAAAGCATCTTGAGGAGAGTTACCCCAAGTGATGGTGGGCACAATGTCGGAAGCAGCGATTTTGATGTCGTAATCGAATTTGGCACCTTCGTCAGAGTGTAAGGTCTTCCAGTATTTAACAGCTTTTTCCCATTCGTCACCTTTTGGTGCTAAGGGTCTACCCTTGATATAGTCAAAAGTGATCTGGTCAGGTTTTATCATACCGGCACGAGCACCGGCTTCGATAGCCATATTACAGATGGACATTCTAGCTTCCATAGATAAGGATTCAATAGCCTTTCCTGCGAACTCAATCACAGATCCAGTACCACCGGCAGTACCAATTACTCCGATAACATGAAGAACCAAATCTTTAGAAGTAATACCTGGAGATAATTCACCTTGGATGTCGATTCTCATGTTCTTAGACTTGGCTTGGATAACCGTTTGTGTGGCCAAGACGTGCTCGACTTCAGAAGTACCAATACCAAAGGCCAAGGAGCCAAAGGCACCGTGAGTAGAAGTGTGAGAGTCTCCACACACCACAGTAGTACCTGGTAATGTGAAACCTTGTTCTGGACCTACCACATGGACAATTCCTTGTCTTTCATCGTCCATACCGAAATATGTGACACCGAAATCCTTGACGTTTTGTTCCAAGGTTTCTACTTGTAATCTGGAGTCTTCTTGGTCAATAAACGAAGAGACGTTTTTGAAGTTCGCTCTAGAGACGGTTGGAATGTTGTGGTCGACTGTTGCCAAGGTACAATCTGTTCTTCTGACCTTTCTACCGGCGTTTGCTAATCCTTCAAATGCTTGTGGCGAGGTGACTTCGTGGACAAGATGACGATCAATATATATCAAGTATGAGCCTGATTCATCTTTGTGAACGATATGGTCTTCAAAGACCTTGTCGTATAATGTTCTTGCTTCCATTTTTGCTTTGTTGTTTATGTGGAGTTTGATGAGTGAGTTGTCAATATATATAGTTGGCAAGTTTTTCATCCACTGACGGGCCTGAAAATTTAGTCATGATTTTGGCCGGAGGCCGGTACCGCGCCGGTATAGGGGAAAATTTGGGCCAATTACATTTTCGGAGATGGTAATGAACGAAAGATCTCACAAGACCCCAACAAGATACGTAAAACGGCCAGTGAAGCGGAGAAGCAACTTAAAATAGATATGAGTAATATCGTAGTTTTGAAGTATCTTTATTTCATAGTATAATCGCCGGCTCGCTATTGCTTTCACTTTTGGGACAACATATCGGAGCCAACGCACAAACTTCGCCGTTGCACTACTAAGGAGCGTTCACAACATAGGGCTTCTAAAGACGGCGCCAAATACGACTAATTGATGTTTTCTAGTCCTTGAACGTGTCAAAAATGGTTCTATAGATTTGGAAATGATTCGTGAGTCATTTTTAAAGCTACAAAAACTCAGGGTGACTTTAGAGAGGTATAGGTACAGTAATATGGATTCTTGTGCACGGCTCAGAGATTGCGATCGAGACATGTCTAGAACGTCTTAGCGTTTGGTTCTAGGAATTATACGGAATCAAACCGTCCAGGATCAGGGTAATTTACACAGAAATGCACAATACTAAAATGCATCACAAGAATTTATGAGTAGTTCAGAAAGTTCAGAAGTAGTTCAAAAATAATTCATAAGTAGTTTTGGCTGATTGGTAGTTAGTTAGTAGCTATTAGTTTTATGGTGATTCTTTGGTAGTGAGTTAATTCTTGTTATGTCGTTCATTAGTATCTTGTAGAATATGTCTTAATAATTATCTATCTATTGACTGGCTGCGAAAATCATAAAATCGGTTATTTATGGGTTTACGATGATCAAAAGAGTTAATTCAAACTCATATTGGTAGTCCCAGAATCTCTATAAAGTATAATTGACTATAATATCTTCATTTTCTCACTTTGCCTTTCAAGTTAGCAGAGTTACGTATATATCGAGTTATTACATATAAGATATTTACAGGTTATATTTTCAATTGATATATTTGCAGTTTATATTCTCAAAATCTTATATACAGGTGATATCAATAGCAGGTTAGTTAGATAAAATCAAGTAAATCACTACTCTAAATAAACACTACTAAGTAACCTCTTATCTAATAATGTTACCGCCCAATAATAGAAGATCCAAAATCCGGCCACCGAGAAAATCACTTATATCCTCATCAATTGATACCACCACTGACCCCATAATTGATTTCGATAAATCGTGGGCCATACTTGGAAACGCCATCACCCAAATCCAAAACAAAAACGTCTCCAGTCTTTCATACGAACAACTATATAGAAAGGCATACCTTTTGGTGTTGAGGAAGTTTGGTGGAAAACTATACGATAATGTCACGAGTCTAATCACAAAGCATTTGCTTGCCAGAAGAGAGTATCTTGTAAGTAGAAGTATCAACATTCAAGATAATGGAGAGTTCATGAAACTCATACTACAGGAATGGAACGAACATCTACAGTCCATGAAATTCATCAGTGACGTATTGATGTATTTGAATCGAGTCTATGTAAAGGAGCATCACAAGTTGTTGATTTATGACTTGGGGATTCAACTCTTCAAGGACTACGTCATAAAGTACAATAATAACGAGGTTGGACAGAAACTTGTGGATATCGTGATTGAAGAAATCACCTTGAATAGAAATGGAAAGTTTATCACGTCAAATATGCATATAACCAAGATCATAAATATGATGGAATTACTAGTGGAAATTAATGGTCTAGACCTTCAATACGGCGACAACTACTACCAGTCGATATTTGAGCCAATCTTCCTCACATCATCAGAAACTTTCTTCTATAAATTCACTCAAGAATGCTGTAGCTTCTCCAACGGGTCCCGATACTTGACAGAAATAAACCAATTCATAAGGGACGAAGAATATAGAATAAATCTATATCTTCCAACAACAACATATCCAAAATTGGTGAGTCTAATGAATAATATATTAATCAAGGATAAAATCGATAGCATGATCTCTTTACCCGTCGAGAATGAAGGACTCTCGTTTTGGTTACTGACTACTTTGGATAATGTCTTTAAGTATGAAGAATCGTTGGTAGAACAAGACGACGGTCATCAAGTACAACTAGCTATTCTTTATGATCTTATTGGTAGAATTGATCCCGAATACCAACTTCTTAAAATGAGATTGAGAGAGATTATAATACTGCAAGGTGCAAGCATTGCAGAATTTATTAGAAACTCTTCGGCTGAAGGTAAAAAGTCGGCAACTTCGTTTGCAAATAAATGGATAGACTTTACATTACTTTATTATAAGCAGTTGAAAGGTATCTGGAGCAAAGCATTTTCAATGAATTCTATTATTGACCAAACTATCACCATATCTATGAGAGAATTTATAAACTCAAGGGACTCCAAAGATCAAAGCTCAGATTCATCGAGAGTAAAAAAGCCCTCAACATCTGTGAATGCTCCTGAAATGTTATCAATTTATATGGACGACCATATTAAAAAAATCCACAAATCTTCACTTGACCTGTCTGATGTGTTTATTAACAAGTCGATTTCGTTTCTTAAGTTTATTAAGGATAAAGATTCATTTGAAGCAAACTATGCTAACCATTTTGCCAAAAGATTTCTCAATTCCAAGTCCCAAGTTATAAATTCAAGCAATAAAGTGGACTTGGAAGAATTAATAATCTCTAAAATCACTGAAGAAATGGGTACGTCTTCGTTGGACAAAGTCATAAAGATGAATAAAGATATAAAGCTGTCTAAAGATATCACCAAAGAATGGAAAACTTATCTGAGTGAAAGGAGGAATGAAAATATGGTTGATATAGGGATAAATTCCATTCCAATCGATCTAGAATTGAAGATTTGTAATGTAAATGACTGGCCAAAGTCAATGACAAAAGACTACAAATCATTCTCCACACCTTCCTCATTCATATGGTCGAAAGAACTCCGTTCAACCATTAAACAATTTGAAGAATTCTGGCTTACCGGAAAGAAAAACCACAATAAATCATTATATTGGAGTCCGAAGTTTGGTTCTATAGATTTCAGAATCACCTATCCTTCAAGAGCTTACGAGATAAATATGTCAACTTATGCAGGGATTATAATGTTACTCTTTGCTCCACAATCTTATGACGAAGAAGGTAGTTTGGTGCTGGCTTTCGATGTTATGAGAGAATTCACTTACGATCAAATCAAGGAACTCACTGGAATTCCAGATGGAGATTTAGTCAGACATCTTCAATCTATTGCCGTTGCACCAAGACTGAGATTGTTGATCAAGCTGCCTATGACAAAGGACGTCAAAAATACCGATGTTTTCAAATTGAACTCTAAATTCAAGTCTCCCTCCATAAAGGTTAAAGTATTGACAGTCTCAGCATCGTCATCTGGTAAGGGAAAACCTCAAAAAACAGAGGCCGAAGAAGAAGCCGAGGAAGTCAAGTTGAATATCTTAGAAGGAAGGAAAATGGAAGTAAATGCTGCAATTGTCAGAATTATGAAATCCAGGCACAGTATACTACATCACGAATTGATCGAGGAATTGATCAAACAACTTTCAAATAGATTCCATCCTCTGATGATTATGATAAAGCAAAGGATTGAGGATCTAATTGAGAAGGAATATTTGAAGAGAGACGAGGATGAAAGGAATTTATATCATTATGTAGCATAAAACAGGATCATAGGGTATTAACAATCATAATTTGAGTACTACATCTTTACAAACTATAAGTTCATATATAGAAACTGAACTATAATCTAGGGAAGTTTATTTCTTGAAGTTGAGACCCGCTACTTCAGACTCTATCTCAACCTATATATACTTGGAGTTAGAATCTGTAGATGTTAGTCAATCTATAACTGACTGGGGATTTTGGAAATTCTGGAAACTTTGGAGAATTTCCATCAAAACCCACCTGCATACAAAATTTCAGTTACAAGTAAATTAACAATTTCAACTCAATTCACAAACAACCATTAAACACCACTAAACATGTCAGCTAATGATATTTTAGATGTATTGAACGTGCAAAGAGATGACAAGCAACCTGTAAAGAAGAAGCAGAAGCTCGGAAGTGAACTCGGCAGCGGTCAACGACAATCTGGGATGGCTAGAGAGTTGTACAACTTGATTGGTCCAAATACTCCACCAGTAAATTTATCATCGGGAGCATACAACGGAGCGGGTAGAGAGAGGATCAAACTTAAGCCGTCGCCATGGACAAAAGTTTCGTTCCAGCCCAAGAACCAAGTACAAAAACGCTCAGGAATACAGCTACACCACTGGCAGAAGGGATCCAAGGAGTTACTAGAACAAGAGGGAGAGAAGCCATACTTCTTCGACAAGTTCAACGTGAAGTTAGACATTCCAGAGTTGGTAGATGAGGAGACTTTTGATTCTTTTATGGAAGAAATTAAGGAGAAAGAACAACAAATAAGGGAAGAGAAGGAAAGAAGAGATAAAGAGAAGAAAGAACTAGAAGAAAACGAAGAAGAAAAAGAGAAGGATGAAAAGGAGAAGGAAGAAAAGGACGACGATGAGATAAAGGAAGAGAAAATGGATGATCCAGAGGACTCCAAAGACGAAGAAGCGAAGCAAACAAAAGAATCTAAGGAATCAACGGAATCTAAGGAATCAACGGAATCTAAGGAATCTAAGGAATCTAAAGAATCTAAGGAACCTAAAGAATCTAAAGAATCTAAAGAATTAAAATCAGATGTAGAGATAACTCCAGAGGAGACTGATTGGACATATAGCGAAACGAAATATCTCTTCGAGCTCTGTGATGCATTCGAGTTGAAGTGGCATATAATTCACGACAGATATACCTACGCCAACCGTTCGTTGGAAGACTTGAAAGAACATTTCTATCGAATTTGCATCAAGATTCTTGAAAACCAGGAAAACGTCAACCCGTCGCTCGCTGAATCATTAAGAGCTTACTCGAAATCTAGAGAAGTTGAACGAAAACAATATCTTGAAAATCTTCTCAAGAGAACCCCAGCAGAGATTGCCGAGGAAGAGTCTCTCGTGATAGAGGCTCGTAGATTCGAACTTGCAGCAAAGAAAATGTTGATAGAAAGATCTCACCTCTTGACGTTATTGGACTCTCCCCAAACCACCCAGTCCGTTCAACATTACCAGTCGTCCCAAGGGCTTGCAAATTTGTACAATAACTTAATGATTATCGATAAACACCAGAAAAAACGCCAGTTACAACAGCAACAAAAGTCAATATCCTCCAACGAGCCCGTTCCTCCTCCAATCCCAATTGCTGCTTCGTCTTCTTTCAAGAAAGACAGGTCGTTCCAGACCCATTTGCAACAATACTTGTCGAGTCTTATTAAACAGAACCAGAATCCAAGTCTCAAACACGAAGCAAACGCCATGCAACAATTATTAGCAAAAAGACTCACACAGAAGGAGGAAGAAGCGTATGGATTGTATTTCCATGGTAGCGAGAAGTTAACTGCCGGAGTTATCTTAAGATCCACGCAAAAGTTACCGGGTTTGCAACAGAAACAATCTGTGTTGAAATCGGTCAATGCTGTACTTCAGGAATTAGATATTCCCACAGCAGGTGGAACTAGTTGGAAGCCAGTAATGCCTACCAGAAAGACAATGACAAAGTATGATGAGTTGTTAAGATCCGTGGTAGCATTATTGGAGGTAAAGAGAGGGAAGGATAAGCTAGAGGCAGAATTGAGGTTGATAAAGAGCCAACGAGGATTACAGTAAAATGAAAAATTGAGTTAAATCGAGTTAAATCGAGTTGAAGGGTTGAGGGTTGAGGGTTAGATCAACCAGGCCATAATTAACGGGAGTGACCACAAAGCAGCGAGAGCAACGACGTCCCATCTGCTGACTCAGGCTAACCCTAACCAGTGATTTCATCACCCACCTAGACTAGTGACTTCATCACCGGTCACTAAACTGTAAATTATGTATAATAAATAATTAATGCTATGCTATGCTGTGTTATATATGCTGTGTATGCTGTGTATGCTTGTATGCTTGTATGCTTGTATGCTTGTATGCTCTTATGCTGGCTAAAACTGTAAATCAACCGGTAAACACTTTTCTGTCACCAAATCAGATAACGAAATCTGGTTCTTGAGCCTTTCCTTTTTGCTCTCTAGAACCATATGGAGCTCATCAATATCATCAGGTCCTACTTCAACACCTGGCACCGCCAGTTCATTTCTCACTTCTTGAATATCAAACAATTTGAACGAAGAATAGAAGTTAATGCTGGATTTGTCTGCTTCAAAATTGTCCATAAACGAGTTGATACTGCTTTGTACGAAATCAATATCTTTATATCCGTCAAAAATGATGATGGAGTCATTCAAAATATCGCCAACAGCGATGCACGCTTTCAAGCGGAAATAGTTGTCGCTATACGTCGCTGGCTTTGGAAGTTTGGGAATATCCACGAGAAGCCTCAAGAACTTTTTGAACGAGACGTTGAAAATATCAAACTTGAATAACGAAAGGTTCAGCGAGAAAAAGTCCACCAATACGAATAGTAGCCGCCATTTATCCGTCTGGTGCATCATCACTGCCTTGGAATATATACTCATCAAGTGAAAAATCATGTCTGTACCTTCTGAAAAGGTGTAACTCCTCAAAACCGAGGCATAATCCTTTTGGAAGTGAAGAGCATTTGTAAACTCTTGATGTAAAAACGATAATCTCTGGCGGAGTGGTTTGGAGAGCCAATTATATTTGTCGAGCTCATGCTGCAGAATTCCTAACTTCGATGCGGTAGTTCTTACCAAGTCAGAAACCGAGTTCTTGGATAAATCAGCGCTGGTAAATCTAAAGCCGACTACCGAATCTGTCCTTATTACTGTCGAATCGTCAGATATGACTTCTCGACAATACTTTTGAATGGCTTTGACCAGCCCAATGCAAAATTCCTTGTACCAAGTCGACGAGAAATATCTGTCGTACTCTGAGTTCATAGTCTTGAGAATCTCTTCTAAATATATTCTTTTAGTCACCACCTCTGTCCGCGTACTTTTCGAGATGTTCAAGAGGATGTTGGATACCAACTGGAGTCTAAAATTCAGCATGAAAAACGGTGTAACCTCTTCAGGAATGAATCTACGCTGAAATATAACCACTTCGTTCTTCTCTTTGTTGAGCTGGTTAAGTAATTGTGGTGCATACTTTGAAGGTGTGAATGAGACAATACTCCTGATAAGTGATTTCAAGATATTGTCTTTGCAATTTTTGAGTGAAGTAAATTTCAACAACTCAATGTAGAAGAAAAGAATGAATTGCCCTCTCAGCTGTGTATTTCCAGTATATGGAAATCTTTGTAAGGTAATGACGTCCCAATTCACATTTGGAAGAAGATGGGAAGTCCGTACCCAAATTTTTATGCTCACCTCAATTAGTTCTTCCAACTTTGCTTCTTCTGTTACTGATGGTAGGGGAAGTCTTCCCATATTATAATGTAGGAACTTATAGTTCCGTTCATAGTTCTTTTGGAGGATCTCCAACCGTTTGGGAGTTATTTGAATATTAATCTGATCAATTTTTAGAGTTTGTTGACTATTAATCTCATCAATTGCTTTTAGAGTTAACCGTTGAATATCGTTAAGAATTCTTTCGGAACTCGATTTTGATTTAGAAGGTTCATAGTTGTTAGTACCTTGATATCCTGAAGAAATCTTTCTAGTGATATCTAAAAACTGAAATATTAAATCAGTCGAAGAGAACACCAGTTTCTCAAGTATGCTAACCATCAACTTCCATATCTTGACCACACCGGCCATGACAAGGTAACAATCCATGACTTTATTAATCAATAATACAAAACAGTTGACTGGAATTCCATTTCCAGTTGAAATTGAAAGTTCAAGAAACAATTGTAGTGCCTGAACTGAAACCATCAAGATTTCTGCGTCGTTCGAAGGAATTATTCGTTGAAGCAAATCGTACAACTGATTTTTGAGGTCAACCTGAGAAACTTGTTGGAGTAGAAGGAGGAAGTTGAGTCTGTTGACAAACATTCCAAAATGTGAACGATCTTCTTTGTATTGATAATGGCTGGAGGTGATAAGCTTAGTGATTAGCCTCTTTTTGTTTGCGGTTGTGGGCAATTCAGAAACGTAGTTATAAAACAAATACATGAATCTTTCAAAGTAAGTAGTGTCAGGAATATCGTTTCTGGTTTGGATCTTTCCTAGAAGTTCGGGAACACCATATTCATCGTCAAAATTTGAAAACTTCCTACTTGTTATTGTACTGTAGAGAAGTAGAAGCAACTTCTCTTCCAATGGCCAGCTATACCTTTGATTCAATAGCACAACTACGTCCAAGAATCCATGATAAATTCTCGAATCTTCAGATGTACTAATTTTCCCATATATGGAGTAGAGAATAGTCCATTTATAATTCTTCACAGGAACAAATGCTGCTAACGAAGCCACGACTTCTAACACGATCTCAAGATCGACCTCAGTAGTTATTTGATCAATCACATGGTCTATCAGTTCCCACCACTTTTTATGTAAGTTATGTATGGTATACATTATTGAAAATGATTCAAACTGTTTGCTGTTAGGGTCCATGGCTGCGAAAGAGCCATCAAAGAAAAAGAGGATCCAATATTGCAGACATAACTGAAATAACGTTTCTTCATCTTTCAAAGTGGGTTGGAGAAAGGTCGAAGTTTTAGAAATCGTCGTAAACGTGAAATAAATCAAAATGAAGTAAGGATAAAACACCTTGCTTTTCCCAGCATGTTCAAAGTTCCGTTGTTGAGAGAGTATTAGTAGACAGTTTCTGCAATATTTCCAGACTTTCTCCGATGGGGGTTCTTTTGAAATCAACGTCCACAATAAAATACCTTTAATGGCTTCGTAGAGTTGGTTTGAAATATGGTCCAGGCTGAAAAGTGCAGGGTCTCTCAACACTTTTAAAATAGAAACAAGAAGTCGCTCAAAATTGATCCTGGCCTGGCTAGTATCTAAAAGAGTGAACAGAAACCGCTCGCTCATTAAAGTGACGGCGACTCTATCTTGGGTGAAATTATAACTTTTCCCTTCATTAATTTGCCATATCCGTTTAATATCAATGGTGTTTAGAATAAATCCCGAAGGAAAAGTCATCGAATTCTTGATAATTCTTTGAACCATGTCATTTCTTAAACTTGGCTGTTTGAAGTTATTATTGTTCTTGACAAATTTATCTTCACTTTCAGCTTCAAATGCAATTGTGTATTGTGCTGGAGATCTCAGGAATGTGTAGCTTGATTTCAAAAGTTCTTTAGACGTCGGTAATATCTGCTGGCCAATTCTGCTTGCAGGCTTTCTAGATTTCTTCTTGGAAGTCGGAAACGCAACTTTCTTCTTCTGTAAATTTCCAAATACTGCAAACAGTGAAGATCTTTTTGTTGGTTTCGAAACATAAGACGAGTTACTTGGAAGACCAGCACCAGAGCTGGTAGCTTTTCTTCTTTTTTGAGGAGTTGACCGAGGCTCTGAAATAGAACGGTGGACAGTTCGTGAATTTGTAAATTTTGGACTGTTTTCTGGGCCCGGACTTTTTCGGTTCCTTGAATTGAAGATCTTCAATTTTGACTGCTTCGTTGGTTCAAGCTTCCTTTTCTTGTAAGTTCTAGGGTTAGATCTGTGTTCTCTGTAGGAAAACATGGGATTAATCTCATCATCTTCCTCAATATCGTATCCTAAATCAATCGCTTGGTTCAAATCATCTCCTGTATCATTTACGAAGTGTCTTCGTTCATCTAAATTGCTTGTATCTTCGCTCGATATTGGATTCTGCTCATGAGTGTTCAACCTCCCGTGAGACTCATCTTTGTCATATCTATGAGATTCAAAGAAATCTTCCGCAAAATTCTCAAATTCCTCTTCAGAACTAGTCTCTGAGAGTATTCCAAAGGTATCAATGCCTTTCAAAGGGGTATCAAAATCAGACATGACTTCATGTGAGGTGTCAAATTTTTTATAGAGCTGAATATCTTCATCTTGGTAGTTATTTTCGTCCACAAACTCATTTAGTTCGTTCAGAAGGACGCCTGATTGTGGCCTTCCAGTTGATTTCTTCTTTACGGCCAAACCTTTCCTGTGCTCAACTTGTTTCATTGAGTGTCCTTTATAGTTTTTCTTGGGCTTTTTATACAAATCTAAACGCTTCGCTGATTCGGGTAAAGCTCCACGTAAAAGGTTTCTTTCTTTGACATATCGACCGCCAACACGAATAAGGGATTCATCATCAGATATGTCTGTATTATCTGAGAAGTTCTGGATGTCTGTGAGATCTTCATAATTTCCAGTATTGACGTAGTATCTCAATTCGTTATTATCACGACGCTGTGAATCCGAAGAGTCTGAAAATTGTTCGTCGTCACTTCTATTACTAATTGCTTGACTTGCAGGAATTTGAGATTCTATATATTCCCGCTCTGGATTTTGTGAGTCTTGCTGACTCTCTTTCTCTTTCATTCTTGCAATTGCAGACTGCATTCCCAAAATAGTGTAAAAGTTCTTTGATTTGTATTTTTCATCTTTGGGATTGGATTGTTTTAGCTTGATATAAGAATAGTTTAAGAACTTGACCATCAGTTCCAAGTCCTGGTTTACATCATATAACTCGTTTAAGTAGCTGATACTAGTCAAGCCTAAGTAATGTACCTGATCAGCTAGATAAGGGTGAGTACTGGCAAACTTACGTTTTCTCAAGCCTCTTCTTGACGAAGGTATTTCATAATTTCGTGCATCCAAGTAGAGCTTTAAATTTGTATTATTCTCGTGTTCTTGTTCTTGTGCTGGTATAGTAGGTTGTGGTTGTTCTTGAGGTGAAGATTGTTGTTGACGAGATACTGATGGTATATCATTGGTAGGTGAAGTTTCTTGTAAATGACTATCGGAAGTGGAAATCGTGTCCGCTATATCATATATTATCTGTTGACTTGAATGGTTTATGGTTGTGTCCTGTCTCTCTTGACTTGAATGGGTGATTGTTGTGTTTTGTCTCTCTTGACGGCTATTCACGAGTGATGGATTCTGCCATTCACTACTTGATAGCAAGGACAGATATCGCACACGAAGCTTTTCTGTAGTGACATCTCGTTGTTCCTGGGGTAAACTGCTCAATATTGATGCCATTCGGTGTGGCGATAGTACCGATGTATCTAGGGCATCAGGTTGGTCATCAGAGTCCGAAATATACTCTAGCACCATATTTTTCGAATCTTTAAAAGCTGTCTTATACTTATCATAAGGAAGGTTTACAGTATGTTAGTATATCTGTGTGAAAGTGAATTGGTGTGGTCTATAAACACGTCTCGTAGAGTTGTTGTGGTGTGTTTTGATGTCGCAAGATTTGATTTCGAAGTTAGGAAAAGTACGCGACATTTTCAGACTGGCTGCAAACATCTAGAGAGAAATAGATAACACACTCAGTTTTGTAAATAAGATCCTTGGAATAGTAAATAAATTGAGTAGGTATTCAAATAATAAAGTTACCAAGTTTGAGTTAGAGTAAAAATTATTAAGAAATGTGATCAACAAGTACGTTTATAATCCCTAGACGGCTGTAACTTAATGACGAATTGATTATTTCCCTAAAAGAATAACGACGAGTTTATCACTCTTTCTCTCTGTCTAGAAACCGCTGCCTAATTTTTCGCTACTATAACATCAGCCCTCTAACCCAGAATCGAACCTTAACATAAAGCGTAAATTCTCATGGTGAATTTAATGGAAAATTGCGCGGAAAGTTTGACGTGGGGAGAAACTGGGGATGCTCCAACTGGCCATTAAAACGCAATTCAAAGTACAAGTAATGTATATGTAGCGGAGAATTTGTATTGATGGGGACATATTTTCCGTCATAACATGGAAATAATTCCTTGGTAAAACCAGTAGTAATATTAGACCCCATCCCTTAAGTTTGTAGAGGCGGAGAATTGCAGCCAACGAAAGAATCAACGAGAGGATAAATGAAGAGTTCGGAAATAGAACACTTTTATAATACAAGCTATTCAATGTATTCCATCTATAGTATGTTTAGCGTATTCCTCCCAAACTGTTATTCCTCCCCTTAGAAAGGTTAACAAGACGAAGATCGCTAAACATTTAGCCGGTAGGAACGTTGGTGAAGCATATTCTGACCTTTTCGTCACAAGGGTTACCAATCATCTGGAACTAGCTGCCTAGTGTGATTTCAGATCGTGACTAAGTGAATCCCCATGCGTCCCCAGAATTCCCAAATTCCACTTTCTCGCGATCCTGAAAATCAACTTTAAATCAATTTCAGTTAACTAACTGCTACAGTCCTCTATAGTGTTTGAACCATAACTATAATAGTCATATGGTACGAGGAACAAGAGAGGATTTTGATACTGGAGAGGCGGAGCTGTCTTCCAGCTTGCAAAACGAGGTTGAGTTCCTCGGAGATGATTTAAGGAACCCGAACCTCAACTATGAAGCTGAACAATTTCTTGAAAACGAAGAAGAACAACCATTGACGAGAGAAAAGGAACTTCCCAATCCACATTTAGATTCCACCCGACCCAAGAAACTTCGTAACCAAAGTTCTAACTTATATGATTTAGATCCCCCACGCTCAAAGAAGAATTCTAGCAACTCAAACTCATATTCTAAGTTTCAATCTCCCCGATCCAAAAAACTACCCCCCTCACCTCCAGATGAACACCCACTTCCACCACTACCACCAGGCTCCGTATCTTCGTCAACTTTTCCAGTCCCAAACTCTAAAGATTCATTCCCTATAGACTTTTCAGACTTCGAATCACTCCCTGGATTCGAGAAATATTCCATCATCTACCAAGGAGAAGAGCTCTACGTCGACTCCAATGACTGGAGATCGTCGACACTCTTGAAAATTCAAATCTTCACGTCGTTCTTTGTGTTTATTCTTTTTGGCCTTGCAGAACAGGCGGTCGGTGCACTTATTCCTAAACTTCAAGAACATTATGAAATCAACGACGCCGAGGTAAGTCTTATATTCCTTTGCTCAGTGATGGGCTATGTAATCATGGCCATTCTTAATGAGTTTACTCATAAAATCTTCGGAATAAAGGGTGTGGCAGTCATGGGCTGTGTTTCAATGACCACCGGCTATTTGATAATATCGTTCAAACCGCCATATCCGATCTTGCTTCTTTGTTATATCGGTAATGGAATCGGGTGTGGTTCCCTAGATGCCACGTTGAATGGATGGATGGGAAATTTGGTCGATTCCAACCAGCTTTTAGGGATCATGCATGGCTGTTATGGAATTGGATGCATGATAACTCCACCATTGATTACCACAATGCTTGAAAGAAAGAAGAATCCATGGACTTGGAATCAGTATTATATTGTGCTCTCGGTAGTAGGCAGTGTTACGCTCCTGTTGTTGATCTTGGTTTTCAGGTACGAAACCCCGTTGAAATACAAGTTTATGTTGGAGATGAAGAACAAGAGACAGGTGAAAAGTTCAGACATAGATTTGGACGAGTTTGATATGGGAATAGAATCCGCAAGCTCAGATACCAGCGATCCTCTCGATTCTACAGACGAATCGTCCGGACAATCTGCTTCCTTCTCTGAAACGTTAAAGTATCCCTTAGTATGGGTTCTTTCGTTGATTTTGTTCATATACGTTGGTGGAGAAGTAGCTTTTGGATCATGGATCATCACGTTTCTCTTGCGGATCAAGAAGTTGAGCTACAAGCTCTCTTCATATCTAGCGACCGCATTTTGGAGTGGGTTGACTGTAGGAAGAATTGGATTGGGGTTCGTGACTGCTCACTACTTCAAAACCGAGCTAGTTGCAAATTTGGTCTATATCGTATGTTCCTTCGCTGGATTCTTGGTGTTTTGGCTCTTTGCATTCACTGATTTGACGGCATTTTTATTTGTTATCGTCTTCGTCACAGGAACTGCAGTGGGTCCAATATTTCCAACCACAATTGTTACTTCCCTCAAGATTTTACCAGTCAAATATCATACCGCAGGTATTGGTTTCATTTGTGCTTTAGGAGGGGGTGGTGCAGCAGCGGTCCCTTTTTTGATTGGTTTGATCGCGGAATCAAGTGACTTGGGGTTGAAGAGTTTCCCGTTGATTGTAGCGATAATGTTTGGTATTTTGACGGTGATGTGGCTAGGGGTATTCAAGAGATACAAGAAAATGTATGGAAATATGTTATAGAGTGGGAATTATGAGAATACAGGATCTTGATATCTATTGATAGAGAACCATAGTTTGGCATAGTGGATTCAAGATGGACGAGTAGAGACCCAGGCGGGCCTAAGCAGTATCTCTGCGCGCTCTTCTCATAATGTTGATCAACGATCCACCATACTAATTAGATCAAATTTACGCTAAAGAAAGGTTTACAGGAGTCACAAAACTCACTAGATTTTCAATAATACTCCTAAGATTAGAGGTCGACACTCACTGGACGGAAAAGTTTGGAAATATTTGCGATCGTGTTCACTGATCAGAAACTAGAAACCCATAGATGATATATTCACATTTCTAGCACTAGAGGCACCGAATTTCCGTCGTTTTGCCTTGAACCAAGGGGAAGCATGACTTGAGTTATAGTGTTGCCATTACAGTCCAATATGGCACTTTTTCTACAGTTTTCTGAAATGTCATTTCTGGACTACTCATTAAATTAGTTGTATATTACAATATTTTATTGAGATAGAGCTTCACATTTTCCTGCATGTATCGTAAGTCCAATCCACCAGTAGCCTCGAAGCCATTAGTGGTTCACTATACTGGGCTAGAATGGAGATCAACTTAGTAGCGAAGCCTGTGGCCAAAGTTTGGGGTTCGAGAAGTTAGAGATTTGAAGATTTGTAATGGTTTCCAGAAGATTTTTTGGGATTATTGGAAATTCAGTAAACTCTGGAAAGTGTCTGGAAATTCTTTGGAAATTCTTTGAAAACCTTCGAAAACCTCGAGAAACCTTTGGTATCTAAACCTCGTAGCTACGGTTACGACCCATAATACACTCCGTGCCTCCTTATCAACCTGTAAGATACTATCTTGCTCATATCAGCATTTATCAGTCCTTCACACAGACTTCTAGTTAGAATAATCCTAATGATTAGCTTTCCACTCTTCCTCAGTAAATCCTTTCTGAGTAAATGCATGGATTCCAGCTATTTCTTCTTTCAATAAATTATTCACCAAACGATGTCTCATTAACTTATTTTTACCCTTGAACGTATCGCTCACTATTATCACCGCAAACGCTTGGCCACAGCCTCCTGACATGTCTTCGACTTGCACAGTACTGGCCAGCAACCGTTCTTCGATTATGGCCTTAAAAGATTCAGCTGTTAGCGACATGGTGAGTAGAGGTGGATTCTCAATGGATTGAGTGTGCGATTAAATTTAGTTAGCAAATTGTGGTGCGCGATACAAAAGTTGTGCTAAGAAAATCGATTCTTTGGCTGCTGAGAAATTTCCTCTCTTCAATTTGGCTAAAAGTAAGAATTTCCATAAATCCCCAGCATCGACTTAGATTATGTTGTGTCGCGTGACTTGTAGAATAATTGGTGTGGTAGTGTGAATTGCAGGAAGTGGTCACATATTGGAAACACTGACTTCTAGCGAGACCACAGTAGAGAGTGGTCGAGATTCTTGCAAGCACTGTAAGAAGTGAAGAAATAGTAAATAAGCTAAGTCAGACTCGTTTCAAGTTATTTTAGACTACGTGGTTCAGAGTGTCGCATAGATTAGACAAGTAATCCAGAAAATGTCGTCCACAGTAAGCAATAAATAGTCTGAAAATGAACAACGAGCGAAGAATAACTGCTAAGGAGAACTGCTAAGGAGAACTACTAAGGAGAACTATTCGTTCCCTCACAGTTCTCTCTCCGACTCTAGAAACATCCTACACTCTAATTAATGTTCTTATTAATATTATAATACATGGCATATATAGCACTCGAAACATTATTCCTGACGTAAGATTTGGAACAATATCATCGGAGTTTAACCTATTCTCGATATCCGTTTGACTAGCAAATCAAAAATATCTCTAGAGAACTAGGTTTATAGAGTGGCTGACGAAATCGAAACCTCAGCATTAATCTCTCGCTTCATTTCATCTCTCGCTGCTTATCGTTCTTTCATTTCGTTCAGGTATAATGTCTCCCCTCTGGACTCCACCTGAATCTTAAACTGCCCTCGTGAAATGGTATTCGAATGTACCATCTGATTAGAAGGTCCATCGGGAGCAGACATCTTCTCATAATTCTGGAAGAACACAGAGTCTTCCTTGCTGAACTTATCCAAAACACTCACAACCTCCTTGCTTGACAAATTCTCGTCCTTACTAAATCCACACTTCTCAAAGAACTCTAACAAATCGTCTGGGATAATGCCCAACTCTTCGTGACATTCAATCATCTGGTTTAATACTTCAATCGCTAAGAAATAAGCATCTCCAGATTGAGGAGTAGCCGTAGGACCAGCACCGGGCTTTTCTAACAAAATATTTGGTGCAATAACCGTCGCCAAATTATGAATATCCATCTTTGAACCGGTTTCTTCATCAATTTCAGCAAATGATGCTACCCAGCTGAAGAAATAAAGTAAGACTTCAACTAAGTTCCGATGACTTCTTGGTAACATACAATATGCCAATTGCAAAATCCTCTTACGTCTAACGGTATTCGTTTCTCTTTGAGAGGAGATCCAAATATCATAGAGACTATAAGTAAGTAAAGGATTTGGTAATTCTCTCAACCATTTCTTCATCAACGCGGCAAGCTGAACAGCATTTTGGTTGGTGAAGTCGGGAGATTTCAAAGGACTCTTGTTAATTTCCTCTGTGAGTTCTCTCAACTTCTTTATATTCCCATTCAATCTAAAGATACCTTCGACAGACATATCCTTTTGTCTCAAGGCATTGATCACATCATCAATTACGATTGGGATACGAAGTTTCGAAGGTCCCATTCCCAAATCAGAATCTATACCATACTTTTTCGTCAAGTCTTGCAAATCAACGCCAAAGACGCCCATATTTCTATCCTTCTTCCCATCGCCGAATTTAAATTTGTCCCAAAATGTCCCCTGCTTTTTCGTCTGAATTGACGCAAGCAATTCCTCTTTATTATACCTGTTACTACTGATTTGTATCAAAGCTTCCACTGCTATATGTCTCATAATAAAATGTTCATCCTTCGTTAATTCGGAATAGTATTTTGGTCTTTTAGTTGAATTGGAAGGTTGGGGAGCATTCAAAATCGAATCCAATACGTTTGATGGAGATATCGATGGATTGTTGTTCTTTTTGTTAACAACTTTTATAGGCTGCATGTTATTCTGTCTTTGGTATAATGAATTATGGTGTTTAAATGCATTTGGACGTTGATCTCTAGCCTGCTCTGCAGCCACTATTCTTGGAATATCATCTAAAGTTAATGATTTCTCATTCTTTAACAAATCCGAGGTACGATCAAGGTGTCCGTTTGTCAATTGTCGTTGCGGTTCATCTCTAATATTGAGTGCCTGTTTAACACTCAAACTATCGTTGTTCTGAGAGGAAATAAACGAGAAATGCGATGCTGAGCTTGCCTTTCTATTGGCCTTCAATTCCTTTCCAATCACTTCATTGGTCTCATCAAGTTCTTCTGAGGTGTTTGGGTTAATTTGATCTTGCTTAGCCCTGTTTGCTTCAGGAGCATCCAAGATAACTGATTTTCTCGCTTTTTGTTTGATCGAATTCGATAGCTTTTGGTTTTGTCTTCTTGTACGAAGTCGGGTAACATCAGTGAGAGTTTGCGAATAATTGTCTTCCGTGGCATTTCTATCATCCATGTTTAGTTCTTCAATTCTACTATCTTCTTCAATTATATCGCTTGATACCATCTCAAATGAAGAGTCAATTTGCATGACTGAACAAGATCTGGAAAGTGCAATCTTAAGCAAATACACAAGTTGAGACAAGTCACTAACAACTTCGAACTTGGAAGTTCTATTTGTATCAACCACACAATTCTTACAACTAATTGTAGTCGTGTAGCAAGTTTCATTGATTTCTCCAACGGGAATAGTACGTTGACAATTTGAACAAACAAAACATTTTAAATGCCATCTCTTATTCTCGAGTAAGATACATGATTTTTCAATACTTTTCAGACAGCCTGTACATGCATCTGTTGACGAAGATGAAATCTCTAATCGATTTCTAATTGCTACCAATGTGGGTCCTTCATGATCGTTGTTAAACTTTTCATATGCACTGGTTAAATTCAAAAAGTTGTCAGTTGCTTCGGTTGTTCCCAAAAGCTTATTAAGTTTCAAAGAGTTACTGAGCCCAGCTCTGATTAATAATTTTAAATAATGGGCACATCCTGTAATTACTGAAAGCAATTCCGCTGACAAACTACCAGATTTTGATATTTGCTTTGATTTCCTCAAAATTGCAAGGTAACTCATGATCTTACCTGAAATGTTTCTAGGTTCTTTCTTCAATTGTTGAAAATACTCATTTTCTGTATCATCTTCACTATCATCTTTCGATTGTATCTTTTCCTTCAAAAGTGGCGTACTCTTTTGGCAGAGTTTTAATATAAAATCTAATGCCTTAAATAGTATTTCAACATGGATAATCAATCTTCCTGTTGCTAATAAACCTTTTGCTTGATTGCTAGTGCATGCATTTAATAACATATCACTAATACAACTCGCTGTAGTTTCATCATATCCAGATAATGTAAGCCAACTTTTCATCACTACATTTTCAATCTGCTGCTCAATAGATATAAGTAACTTTGGATTGATATCATCAGTGATTGGTTCCTCCTCTTGATTCTTCAAGTCCCTCAATTTCAATACTGTAGACTCGGGCAATGAAAATGTATCTTGCAACCCCACAGAATCTGCCATTATACAAACATTCCAAAATTTATGAACCATATAACATTCAGGATGCCACTGTTGGTTTCTGCCACCACGGAAGAGTTCAACAAATTGTTTAACAATTGATGAGTTACACCCTTCACAATGTGACGCATACATCCTTGAATAATGATAGTGGCACAATATAATACTAGCGTGTTCATAATAACTCTCATCGGATTCAAATACTTTTTGACAAACGGCACACTTGAAATGTTCTAAATGATACTTGTTTCCCAAAGCCGTAATATATGGACCTCTCAATGCATTGTTACAATTGAAACAAATCAAATCCAACTTCTTGAAATAATCATATTCACACAATGCAACTTGTGTAACTGCTCCTGAAGCGTCTGTAATATCATATGGAAAGAATTTTGCAGAACATTGTTTATCACATTCATGACAACAAAAGCATTCCACATGGAACGCACTATTCAATGCTCTCACAAATTGTCCGGTGATTTCTAATCCACATTTCTTACAGACCTTTTTAGTCTTCCTCCGAACACTCTTCGAATTCGATTGAAGCTGGTTCAACTCATTTGTTTGGTTTTGACTACTTTGACTCACATTTTGACTATGATATTGACTTTGACTCAGGGGAGCTAGGTCTTGGTTTTGTGTCTGTCTTTGGTTTTGACCTTGAATCTGTTTTGGATTCTGTTGTAATTGATTTTGGCCTTGAATCTGTTTTGTATTCTGATGATTGGGGTTGTAGCTTTGATTTAATAAATTAAGTGGCAAGGGCGGTGGGGCTGTACTTGAAGGAGAGTCAAACTTTTTGGTGGGAACATAAGGAGACGCTAAAGTATTTTGATAAAGTTGAATATTTCTAGATGCCATTTCTCTAGGTGCCATATCTCTAGAAGCCATTTCTCGATATGGCATTTCTCTAGGAGCCATTTCCCTAGAACTCATTTGTGAATCATTTCTATTGGATGATATAGCTATTGAATGTCGTTGATTAGGATTTATTTGATTCTTAGGCTGTGATTGAGGGAGTTGATGATGCATCTGTTGTTGGAATTTATAAGACTGAGATTGTATGTTTTGATTCTTGGGTGTTTGAACAGCCTCGGGTCTATAAGTTGTCTGAGGTTTTGAAGGCATAGGTGGGATTAATGATGTCCAGTTTGGTTGTGTAGGCGCATTGTTGAAGTGGAATTGTGAGTTGTCCTCTGGATTATCGTATAAAGGTTTCACAGCAAACTGATCGTGACGCACAGGTTGAAATAATGGCGGAGATGGCGTATTATTGTGACTTTGACTTCTTGAATGAAGATACTTTGGGTTCTGACTGCCCTCACCCTTGGGACTTATTACGAGTGATGATTTAAAAGGGATTTGGAGATCATTCTGAACATTACGATCTCCAGGAGTATTGGGCATTCCCCCTCCACTAGCATCCACTCTTTTTGGAGAAGCTGAGCTTGCTGGGAATTTTTGATTAATTGGGCTTGCTGGTAAATTACCTATAGAATTTGAAGCGGAATTTTGATAATAAGACATGATTAGAAGGATTTTGCGATAAATGAGTGACTGAAAGTTAGATTACTTAATTTGGTTGGTTAAACAATTGTTGAAGTGGTATAAGATACCAAACGAATTTAGGAGTATGGCTAGCAAATAATACTAGTTGGTGAAAAGTATGCCTGGCGTAGAATGGTAGGCGACTTGAGGCTGTGAATTGATACACTGGTGGACAGGGATTGTCGTCAGTTAAACGATCTGCTTGACTAGTTAATAGAAACGATGTCTCTCACGTTAATGCTCAACTTTGATACCTTGCTGATAATTTTATTTCTGTTGATCAACTCTAATTCTTGTTCTCTTCGTGAACTTTAGAATACAACCGAGTCTCTTGTATCTTCAAATGATGTAGTGTCCGTTCTGCGGGATTCACCTATCAAATTGAAAATCAAAAAGAACCGTAGTAACAAATTACTTTTGAAGATCTATCGCTTGGATATTGTTGATTTAAAGCTATGGCGTCTAAAATCCTATAAACATCATGTTGTCACATTTTTCCCTCAAAAAAGCGGTCGTGTGTGATCTACCAAATTTTCCTATTTTGGGCCAACAGACTTTTGTTATGATTTAAGATATTGTGTAGGAAAGGTCTTGATTAGGAAGGAGGTAGGGACCTTAATTACTTGTTCGGTTGCTGTATATGGCTAATAGAGTTGCTTATGTAAGGACTAATTATCATTGGCATATAAACGGACGAATAGTATTGTACTAATTAGGGGTGCTTTTGGGGGTGCTTATTAAAGTCAAGGTTGCTTATATAACTGACATTAACGCTCCTGGTCATGTGACGTCACAGATTAGGCATACGCCAATTTATAAAGGCGTATTTCTGCGAGTTAGGGCTTTATAATCAAGACCTGTATATAATTAAGATGATATCCATACCAACCAGTAACTTTTGATAAATGATCCGAGGATGAAAGAAGTATAGTGGGAAGTAGAATCGAATCTGAGTTGATAACGTCCATATTTAGATTATCAATCGTACTCTATTTAGTGCTTACTAAATGATGACAGTAGAATATCTATGAACAAGTATTATTAGTTGCATGATGAAGAAATACCTAAAAATATCTAAAAAGTTCCAGGAAACCATAGGCTAGTATGAGTGAGATATTGCAATCTCATAAACCAAAGTCCTATTTGAATTCGCCCATTTGTAAACTTATAGATCCAAGTTCCATGTTGCAAAATTAGTGAAGGTGAGAAGTTTGGTAATACACGCCCTTGGTGGAGTAGTAGTTATTCTAGCAATCCTGAAATGTCTCAATTGATCTGAAGGTTAGTATAATCCTGAGAATATGGAGGAGTTAAATTGTATTAATTGGAGGTACAATCTTTTTTAGTAGTTGTATTAGGCTCAATGGCTCGGTAAATATATTAGCCTTGGTCTCATTGGATCTCAATGCCAACATGGGCCTCGCTAAACCCTAATACTAATCTTCTTTGGCCTGCTGCTTGACCTTTACCCATTTTGGCTCCGGTGATTCCTAATTCTAATAATCTCTGGTCCATTGGGTCTCTTCTATCTGACATTTTACTGTGGATAGCCGCCTATTTGATATTATGAATGTGAGCTTCCTCAAAGTTGATCCAATATTGCATATTAAGAATCAAAGGATAGTAAAGTAATCAATTATAATCACTTATCTGTTAGGTATCGGTTAAACTAATGAAGTTGTGATGTCGTGTGTTAACCATTTTCTCAACCAACCAATGTCGATTCTTATGTTGAAATTAAAACCCGAATTCAACAGGCTAAACAAAGGAACCATAAAATTACAACAAAGTAAGTATGCAGATTTAGTGGATGAATATAGGATGTCACGCGAGTATAGTGACGTATAAGGAATTAAGGAAATTTCCCAAAGTGAAAAATTGAGGTGTAGTGGAGGGGAAGAATTGGACTCAAGTGATTGAATTTGGCACAAGAGAGAGAAGAGAGAGGTATAGAATGGCTGGCCGATTTTCATTGACTGCGATAAACTGTTCCTGTCATTTTACCTGGTTCCATCCGAAGAATGTCAGATATTTAATTGATATTGTCAAGGTTTGACTCTAAAGAATGTATTAAACCATGGGACTAATTCTCGGGATCTATGGCCATAAATCATGTAATGGACTCCTCTAATAGTTATTGAGACATTCCGGTTGTTTAGCCACTCCAGTTGTTATTGAGTATCTTAATCTTATGTGGCACATGACATTATTGGTTGACATATCACATCATTAATTGACCCTTCCGATATCACTATACCTTTCTCATCTTCACTGCACATTGCACTCTATTCCGCTTGGTTCAATGTTCCATTCATACGCAAACACTCTGCGTCAGACGTACCACACCAATCAGTCATACTAACATCCAGATGTCCGAACAAATCCTTCCTCCTGCCTCCCAAAATCTCCTCAACGACAAATGGGACGTTGTCTTATCAAACACTTTAATTAAAACCGGTTTGGGATTCGGTGGTGGTGTATTAGCTTCCATATTAATATTCAAGAGAAGATCTTTCCCTGTATGGTTAGGTGTTGGTTTCGGTTTAGGTAGAGGTTACTCTGAAGGTGATGCTATCTTCAGATCCAACCATGGTTTAAGAACCGTTAAAGCATAAATATTCATACTTAAAAACCTCATTACACAAGACTAGCCAATTTTGATGTAGCGATCTATGATCTAATGGTCGTGGGTCTCAAGTACTCGTAGTAGTGATTCTTTAGTACTTTGGTGAAGATAATTTAGTTGACAATTTATTATTCATTTCATTATAAATTAGAACCAGGTTGCTTTTAAACCGCTAGTCTATCTAGTCAATAAGGATTAACCAAAGTTCTTATAATGAGTTCGTGTCGTCGGTTGTCCAAATTTCCTGTTAATCAAGGTGGAAGCAACCAATTTACTTTAATTACATCAATTTTGCATATCGTAGCTGGATCTGATATACCTGTAATCCACTAGTAAAAAGGACACTGTATCAGTCAATTGCTACTAGTCGTCACCCCAATAGGCTGCAGGCATATCTCTTGTAGTGTCAACGTTGAATCGTATCACCAATTTTACCACTCTGCTTCGATATATCCACAAATTACTTGACCAGAGCACTCAAACTCGGATCTGCTCCATTTCTCTCTTCTGGTTAGATGCTGCAAAACTAGAAATCAGATCAACTAATCATTGCGGTAGTGATGTTTTTGCGCAAGTACAAATTCCACTATGAGCTGGTGAGGTACTCTACTTAGCGTTAGAGCCACCTCATTTTCGCGCTAATTAGGCTGGCTATTATTCAACTGAGTCAGTAACTACCAAAACACGATAGACGGCTCGACCACCTCCTCACTGAAGACTTTTCGCCCAAGCTCCATAGTCAAATCACTTGAACTGCAAACAAGAAGAGAAGATTAGCTCTCTAGTACAACAAACCTTAAACAAGGTATTCAATTCATCGAAGAGCATAGTTGCCATTCTCACTACTATCACTACCAATACACCTGTACAAAATGGACAGTATTCACCAAATCCTCAATAACGACACTGATCTCTACAGCTTTCTTCAAGTTACCCCATCCTCATCGCCTTCTGATATCCGTCGACAATATCGTAAACTTGCACTTAAACATCATCCTGATAAACAAGGAGGAAACGCTGACCAGTTTAACTTGCTTACCAAAGTATATGAAATCTTGAGCGACGAGACGCTACGGGCTCAGTATAATGAGATACGCAGAATCAAACAGGAAAAGGTGGTCCAACGAGACAGGCTCGAAGAAAGCACACGTAAATTCCGTCAAGAGCTAGAGAGAGCAGAGAAACAGCATCGATTCGATAACCTCCAAGAAGATGTCAGTAAGCGAAAGTGGATCAATGACCTAGAAAAGTTGAAGGAAGACGGGTTAAAGAGAAGGAGACTACAAGAAAACGCCGTTCGATCACAGGAGGTTGACCGTAAATATATATCCTTCAAAGAGATACCGCTACAGAAACAGTACCCTTCCATCTTGGAAACTTCAGGAAGCATTCCAGTAAAAGTTACATGGAAACATAAACCAGAACTTCAAGAGTTATTCAATGAAGACGTATTGAAGCAGATTATGGAGATATTTGGTCCCATCAAAAGTGTGAGTATTCTCCCCAGCCAAAGTACCAGGTATGATTATGGTATTGTTGAATATGAAAGAGCTAGCGACACAAGCCGAGCCCTTGGCCATGATTATAGAAAATCTGCCAGTAACTGGGATGGAACTAATGTTAGAAAACTTGCTAGTTTGTTAAGGGATTGTAAATCCATGACTAATGAAAGGTTGGTGGACGGAATACGACATAAGTTGCCTTCGAATTTTAAGTTAACTTCTACGAATAATGTTACAGTTGACGAGGTTTTGGATAGATTTCTTTTAAAAGTCTTAGGCAAGACTTAAAACTAGGTACGAACTCACTCGTAAGATGAGGCAGGTCTGGTAAATACTAGACGAAGTTTTCAAATCAAAAAGGTATTCAACTCTCTATTTCCCCCAACGGACAATTTATTATTTCTGGTTCAATTCATCATACATCGAAAGGATTTCCTTCACTCTGTGTTTTCAGAGCTTAATTGCCTCGAAAGTTGGCCATTTAGGATACTCAGATATTTGTAATGTTAAATCCGTATCTGACCTGTCTGTGGTTGAAGTTGACGAATCACATACAAACAAGCCTTTTGAAGATTTATCAATATTCGACATGCGGAAAGTCGAAACTTCCCTGAATTCAAGATGATGTGGAGTAAGATTATCTTGAATTCAAAATTGTCGGACTACAAAGCCAATATGGCCATGAAGACTGGAATTTAAATTATCTACAATCAGAATTAACTAGAATTTTGTGATAATATGCTGAAGTACTTTCTTGGGCAAGAAATAACATACCCTGGTGGAATGAATGAACTTCATCAATGAGAGCTGACGGAATGATTATGAAGTCTCCAAAGGTCTTTTGTTCTAATCATCTCTCCACTCCACAAATACCTCATCGGTTCTAAATCTCTGGGTGCAAACAGTGTCTTTTAATTGGTTGGTCTGGCCCATTCTATAGCTCAACAATCCAGCATGAGCAATCATGATACCATTATCGATGCAAAATCTTTCATCGGTGGCATAGATTTGTCCGTTCTTCCTATCTTGAATCATAAGCTTCATCATTTCTTGAAGTCTCTCGTTAGATCCCACACCACCTACAATAAGAACTTGATTACTGTTGACATGAGCCAAAGCTCTTTCAGTGATTTCCACCAACATCGAAAACAACGTTTCTTGAAGCGAGAAGCAGAGATCCTCGGGGGTGATTGGTTCACCAGTTTCTTCGTCAATGAGTTTCTTTTGTTGTTTTCCGAACATATCTTTAGCTAAGGAATCTATGTGGGCAAGGATTCCTGACATAGACAAGTCCATACCCTTGACAGTGTATGGTAAGTTCACCAAGTGTTTACCACGTTTTGCCATTTGTTCGATATTGTAGCCTGGAGCAGGCTCGTTTGGAATTTTGAGAGTTCTAGCAAACCTATCAAGACAGTTACCGATGGCAATGTCTAGAGTCTCGCCGAAAATACGATAACATTGACGAGAGTATGCTATAACTTGAGTGTTCCCTCCACTGACGTATAAAACCACTGGATTCTCGGCACCCGTGATTTCACGTCCCATTTCTATATGTCCAATACAGTGGTTCACTCCGACGAGTGGTATATTCCATAACTGAGACAATGTTCTCGCAGCTATAACCACACTTTGAAGCGGAGCACCCATTCCTGGACCCTGAGTAAAGCAAATGCAGTCCACATCCACACCACGGATTTTGGCGTCGCTCAAGGCACGTTTGATGATTCGGTTGACCCAGTTTCTATGATGTCTAGCTGTGTCCCGAGGAAGAAATCCTTCTCCAGGTGGTGTTATGTAAGTGTCTCTAACGTTTGACAAGACTTCGGCCGCGTTTGTAGATGTTAGAGGTCCGAGATTGTGTTTTATCACACCTACTCCAAGCTTGTTGGCAGAACCTTCGAGACCGAGGGCAAGATAATGAGATTTACCTGGTTTGGCATAGCGATCTAAGTCAATCATTGAAATTGCGGGTATTTTGTATAGTAGATTATCAAATTTGAAGTCAAATAAGTCTGGGAGAGTTTTGGTTGATATAGAGACTCACTAGCACGATGTAAATGTTTCTCTTATTAGTGAAGACTCTAGAGATGAGTAAAGAGGAGTCAAAAGTTGAGTCAAAAGTTGAGTCAAAAGTTGAGTCAAGAGTTGAGTATCTTGAATTTATAGATTCTTATAAATAGTCAGCAACGAATATCACCAAGTTTACTAGACGAGTATTAGTAATCAATAATTGAATCCTCCTCTACTGTGTTAGTGGTCGACCGCTAGTTGGAGTCAGTTTCCACTCACTTTCGAGATCTTTGATTTGAGGTTATATGCAGTATATTCAATAGGTTCATGGTGTACCATGGATTGGTTGGTGGTTTACTAGATTTTAGTACGAATTAGGGAGGTAAGATAGTTATAGTGTATATATGTGAGTTGCTGTGAACGTATTCTTCTTGTAGCTTCTGGAGAAATATTATACCCTGGAGAATTATTATAAGTTAGAGAAATGGGTGCAAAATTCTAATAGAATACATGAGCTGTTAGAAGCCACAGACAACTCAGATTAATACCCTTAGAGATTTTAAACAAGAGTAACCAGACAGTTGGATGCTATAATTTGCGTGTATGGTATATGTAGGGTTTATAATACAGCTCTTCAAGACGAGTATCTCTCTAGAATTAATATAAAGAGTATTTATGTAGAAGGAATTTCTCGAGGTTCTATATAATATGGGCCCTAAGAAAAGTTTCTAATATATAATTATCTTTTAAAGCACCTGATCATATAATTAGCAAAGAATTTTGCATATTGATTAATTATGGCTACAGAGGGTAATGTTTGGCAAAAAGAAAGAACCCGTGGGCTCCCCAAATCTATCTAGTTTCCTGGAAAAGTATCTCCTAAGTTAGCAATTTTGGTGGTATAGATACTGAGCGTAGTTAAGTGTTCAACAATTTACAAACAATCCATTAAATCTCACTAATATTCATTAATATTCACTAATATTACTTTCGATTCACTAAATCTCACTTGTTTTCAATATTCAAAACTTTTTAGACTATGTAATGTACACTCCATAATACTGTGGGTAATTACAGATAAATATTACTTGGAATTCGTAAATGATATAGCGGGATACTTCAAGTGAGTCTAGACGTTAACTTAGAGAGTAGAGGCAATTTTGGTCAATGTTTCAGAAGGTGAATCTACTGACGTTTGTGTACTGCATATAGTGTTTTCATAAAATCCATCTAAGAATCGTTCTAGTTAGATTATTTGAAGCTTTAAATACTGAGAGAACTGTGAGCGAAATATTCAAAGAAAACTTCATTTCATGGAAACCGCTACTTTTCCTTAATCTTATCCTTACATAATGTGAATAGGACAATCAAAACATTCAAGACCTTCTGGTTCTTAAGTCTCTATTCGTATTATAAACTCCGATTATCTATATGCACTCCTTGTGTTATATGCAGTTTTGATATTATTCAAATCAAAAGTAAACAAGTCAAACCAAATTAAATGGACTACACAGAGGCATAGATACTGGAACAGACACAGATACCGGCACAGGTAACCAGAAACCAAATAAACAGATAAACAGACAGACACTCACAAATCTTCAAATGCCATCGTTAACATATTTTCTTGATCGGACAGATCAGTCCATTGAATCTATACAGAGTCTCAAATTCCATGCACCAGGACTCTTCACCAATGCCATAGTAAAACGTCCAAACATCACAACATTACTCAAAGATCCATCTATAGATGAAGGATCTTTATATAGAGTAACGAAACCGATACGAAGAGGCAAAACTGAGAAAATGGACGGAGTTATGGATCTAAAACCAGAGAGGGTCGATGGAAAGTGTATATATATAGAGAATACGGACATGGCCGAGACTCGAACAGTGGTCCAGCTACCACAGATGTCGGAAGAAACAAGCTCACCCAAGAAACCGTTTATTTCCAAGGATGCAGACATAAACTCAATGTGTGACGAGATGTTGAGTGTGATCCATAAGTATCCCAACTTAATCGAGGGAAGAGACGAATTGTTGGAGAGGGTAGTACTGTACCAATCAGAATATAAGTCTTTGAAGCATGAAGTGGATTACTTAGAGGAAGAGGTGGAGGAGCAAAAGAAGCAGTTGATGATGTTTAATGTGAATTATAATGATGCGGTTAGTCCGATAAAGCGAAAAGAAAAGGGACAGGGAGACCCTGAGGGCTCGAGAGATGTTGACGAATATATTGCAATGGAGGAGGAGGAGATTAGGATCTTAGAAGAGAAATTGAACATGACAGAGTGACTTATATTGAATAAAGAAGTTAAATCGGTTGATGTTGATAAACCTAATGATCACAACAGTCAATAATGATCGCTAATAGTCGCTAGTAATCAATTCAAGTCGCTAATGGTCACCCATACTCAATATTACTCACTAATGGTCACTAATACTCACTAATATTCAGTAATAATCACTAATAATCACCAATCACTAATCTAATGATAGCTAATCAGCAGTACTCACTAAATCGCTCAGCTTGGTATATTTCATAAGAAAAATAATTCCAAATAATGATATCATAGATAACCTAGTGCCAATCTAGTGATAAATTAGCTCAAACCAAGAGTGATGGCTTGATGATAATCTACTGTGAAGGTAGAGAAATTTTACTGACAAGTTTTAGTAGCCTCTGAGTACTATGGGACTCCTAAATGTAATAATATATGTACACGAAAGGAATAAGAATAGAATTCCCCACGTAATATTCAAGTACGTAAAGATCCTCACTAGTCTATTTCAAATCTGCTCGTACAAATTAATATCTAATAAGACGATCTCAATACCATACTTAAAACTACAATAAATTATTGAATTATGATATATTGACACACTAACTACACCTCGGCGCGGGCCAAGATGAGCTCGTATTTCTATAACCTACCTAAACAATAGTAGAAAGGATATCAGAGTCACCAGCATCTAAAATAGCCATGGTACCAACTCTGAATAACTTACCACATGAGGTACCTAATTCGTTGTTACCACCTTGGAAGTAGTAGACTTGGGTCTTGGACAACATAGCGTAGTATTCCAATTCGGATTTTCTCAAAACTGGAGTGTTACCGGCAATGATAACCAACTTGGCCTTACCAGTTCTCAAAGATTTGACAACTGACTTGTAACCTAAGGTGTACTTACCAGATTTAATAACTAAACCTAACTTGGCGTTAATGTTTTCTTGATTTTTTGGGGCCTGAAGGTTAGTATTCCGCCAGCGGAAGAATTAGAAGGAGATTACTGACGAATCAGTAATATATGCAATTGGTGATGTTTCATGTTCTAGTCATCTAATGATTTTCTAGTCAATGATGTTCTAGCATCTAACGATGTCTAGTCATCTAACACTCCTCGGATAAAAGATACTGACCATCTCTATGTGTTTACACTCCGGTCTTGGATATAGATAAGAAGAAGTATACTAAACTTTTCTAAAGTCAAAATTTTTCACTCATATACAAAGTCGATGGTGCCCTGTGCGAAAACACAGTCACAATACTCACGTGAATGTGTTTTATACAGGAAGGTTCTGGGAATATAGTTTTGGTTTTCGCACACCACTTTCGCACCATACAAACGCTTAACTATGGTCGCATTACATAATCAACAACCAGGCAAAAAATCAGTTCGACCCATAGCACCTCTGAAAAAAAGTGAAAAATTTTGTTAACTACTTTTTGGTGAACATCATAGTTAAGTAAAAGGTATGTTAGAACGAAGCTAAAGTGAAAGATGGAGATACGAGATATCAGTTATGAGATATAAGATCAACTAGAGAATATGAACGATATGAGAACAATCCCAACTGTCTTCCACGCCGTCCACTAGATATATAACAAGGAGAAACGATTACAAGAAGCAATATCGAAGTCTATTGATGGAAGTCTACTATCTGCATATATATCCATCTCACTGTCTATTTGCAGTCAATACTAACAATTCATAGATGAAAGTAGAAATCGACTCCTTTTCCGGTAACAAAATCTACCCAGGTAGAGGTACCTTATTCGTCAGAGGTGACTCTAAAATCTTTAGATTCCAATCCTCTAAGACCGCCTCTCTCTTCCACCAAAGAAAGAACCCAAGAAGAGTTTCTTGGACTGTTTTATACAGAAGACATCACAAGAAGGGTATTTCCGAAGAATCCACCAAGAGAAGATCCAGAAAGACCGTCAAGCACCAAAGAGCTATTGTCGGTGCTTCTATTGAATTAATCAAGGAAAGAAGATCCTTAAAGCCAGCTGACAGAAAGGCTGCTAGAGACACCAAGTTAGCCAAGGACAAGGATGACAAGAAGGCCTCCAAGGTTGCCAGAAAGGCTGAAAAGGCCAAGTCTGCTGCTGCCGGTACTTCTTCAAAGTTCTCCAAGCAACAACAAAAGGGTGCTTTCCAAAAGGTTCATGCTACCTCCCGTTAAGTTAGTTAGTGAAGTGCTGAGTAAAGCGACGCACGGAGCATACTTGGAGTGACGTACTGGCGTATCGACCAACGAGTAGATTAATAAGGTACATAACATGTTATATATGGATAATTTATATATCTGCTGAGAAATACAAATACTGGGCGTAGCGAAGTATTTGTGATTAGAGCTGTAGTGAATTGTGAGCAAATACTGAGTGTATCGTGAGAAGATACTGAACATAGCGAAATATTTGTGATTTAGGAGTTCTAGAATTCCTGGTGAAGCGATGTATTTGTGAATAGAGAGTTTTAAGATGTGAATCGTGTGCAAATACTGACTGAATCGTGAGCAAATACCGAGCGAAGGGGCGTGAATCAGTCAATTAGTAGAGTTTAAAGAAGTGATCGTGAGCAAATTCTTACTGGATCAAAACCAAATACTTCGCTACGCTCCGTATTGTGAATTAACTGAGTTTTGAATGGTTTAGTCGGGAAATACTTTTCTTCACTCAGTATCGTGAATTGATTTCTTTCCTCTCTTTGGCTGCGAAAATTGCTAACAAATTGGAGAGAGAGAGAGAGCAATTGATATTTATTCATACAAACAGTATTGTAAACCCTAAGAGGTGTAATGGAGGCAATAAAGGCCAATAAACCATTTCACGTACTTCGTTATCACCAAATATTGGTTTTCTAGAATATGATAATACTATATATGATATTATACCAGATCTTCTAGATTCATTATAAATAGATTTTTACTCTTAAAGCTGGAAACTACTGACACTAATACTACAAATAATTTTATTCTATATTGTGGCCTGGGCTGGTAGAAGTTTCATTAGGTATTAAAGTAGATGCTACACCTGGTCGTTTAAACCAAGTTAGTGCTTTAGTAGATTATAATATGTATAAACTACTTAATATAGTAGAATAGAAGATATCCCACCATTAGCACCATTCCATACTTAATTACCAGTAGTACGTTCAGAATCGCCATTAGCAGGATCTATCTTATTAGCAGAATCTCCCCCTGTGTGGGGATATCACCGGAGACAACCCTCCCACCCAACAAAACTACATCTCCTATAAATTTACAGTATTATATTAGTTGAACATATATTAAATAAATCTATTATATGACCTAAACATCTAATTATCATAATTACCTTCTTCTATAATATCTTCTGGTAATATACTGTTCAAATTCAATTGTTCCTCTCGCCTCTGATTCAAAATCAGAATATATAGTATAATTCATATTTCAATATCATTGTAACCTATAACTTTAATAGTCATAAAGCTTTTTAATAGTCATAAAGGTTTATTAGAATAAATGATTTCTCCATGTGATCGGGGGAACTCGAAGGTATAATTTACTTTGTATATTATTAGATTCGTATTATGATTAATATATTATGCTGATTATACTTCTCAGAACGACTAAGACTTGTTCTAGTAAACTGGAGAACAAAGCTCGCAGCTACAAGGACTCTTCGGGTGAACAAGACTCATTCTTGGTTCAGTGCTTCGATACTAATAATCTTCTAAACACTTCATTGATTGACTCCTGAACAAATCTACTGATGAAGGTTCATGGTATCGACTTTATGTATATCAAATTTCAGAGTTCAAACGTCATTTCGATTTTTTTGCACCCATTCAACAACATATATGAATAGTAGACAATTGTGCTTGTGGAAATGAATAGAATCATGAGAGACCCATACTCCTCTACTAGAATTCAGTGTTTCTTTCAAATTGTGAACCCCCAATGTTAGTCTTATTGGTATCTTTATTGCTAGACTCTTGGCTCTTCAATCAGCCCAGGACAAGAAACTCTCCATATGCAAATGAGATTCCTGCCCTGTCCACATTATTCAAACTACTCACCACAATATTCGGTTCTCCACCATCACGATAGCCAAAATAAAACGATTCCGTACTATGACAATATATTATCCTGCTCCGTCCACTTTGTAGATATTTGATCACTAAGATGGCCCCCACATATACGATTATCTTGCCGTCCGCATTGACTGACGAAAGGTCATATTGCTGACTGTGTTCTTTTATCTTATTCACCATGAAATTTCCATAGTCTCTATATTCGTCCTCGGCTTCATCATAAACCGAATTCACTAAGAAGTTCGCCAACTCCATCTTCATGATATCTTCGCCATTTCCACTACACATACAGCTGATCTCAACGTTATTGACCCTGGCAAATCCAATTGCGGTTCCAATAACCCCGGCGCATCCAATACGTCCTGGTAGTTTGAAGAAATTTCCTCCAGAGGACGTAGCGATGGTTGTTTTGCTTCCAATCTCAATTACTCCGATGGTGTCCGTAATTTCATGGGCCAACTCAGGAATCACGTACGGATTGGAGTCTCCAAAAAGGTGGCCTTGGTATGTGTCATAAATCTTTTGAGCCTCTGGCAGTATTAGGAGATCGTTGGTGACTAAACCGGCATGATTTGTGAAATTGTTAGATGAGCCATGGCCCTCTTGACTATATATTTCTTGACTTAGCCCACTTATATTATCGTCTTGTCGGAGTCTTGGGTCTTTGTTCCTTTCAGCCATTTGTCTCCATTTTCCATAATTCATCAATATCGGTGCTGTCAACCCAAACCTTCTCCACCGCTCATATATCGCCCCCACCTTTCCATAAACCTCTAACATCCTTGTTATCGGAGTCATGCTATCATCTATTCCCACTAATGCACCTGTCCTGATTTTATCAGACACTTCTATAAAACTGGCATCACATTCCACACATCCACTCAAATCAAGAGATGATCCATAGCCAGTGTTGGTCAACTTCGATTGTTCAATGATTCGGGATGCTTCACGAAACCCATCTTGATTAAGGGCTGTTACAAGCAACCTTTTATACTGAGATCTCTTTGATTTCGAATGGTTTCCAGCACCAATGTGTATAATCAAGAGTCCCATGAGATGTTGACTTGTAAATTGATTGGGGAAGAAGTCATGTGACTGAGAATAATTTCTGGCTCAACGAGTATTGTAAAGATCTGCTCAGCCAAAAGTGAGAGGGAGATTGAGGGTGATCCGGCTGACTATTGATTGTTCTTGTGGGAGATTCAAAAAATTTTAGATCCCAACTTATCTCGTAATTTCCTGAGTTGATGAACAGTTATATAAAAATATATGGTCCCTAGCAGGATCGAACTGCTGATCTCGGCGTTATTAGCACCGCGCCTTAACCAACTGGGCCAAGGGACCTCTTTGTGATTGGTATTGTAAAGTCTTACATATGCTGAGTCATATGTTGTAGTGGGTTTGACTTTATGAGGTGTTAAACAGTGTTTGGAGTATGGAAGCGCATTGGTTGTATGGAGATTCACATTCTCACAAGTAGAAAATCTTTGGCTTCTTTATTGTTCAGTCTCATGGAGACCTGAACTAGTGATCGAGCGGGATCTCGGACTTGGGTCCTTGGGCTTTGACGTGGCTCGGCTTGGGTCCCTGTGGTTAACTTATCCTCTAGGATCTCGTAGGATATGCTAAAAGAAAGTATCCAACCGAAAACCCAATTCATACAAAAATGAATTCGTTTCTTTCTCGAGAGTATTTGAGTTTTGTATTGCGAAGTAGCTTGAGGTATTGTTAGTACTATTGGGAATAATATAAGCAATACTCTCTCAAAATTTAGGAAGAGCCTCTAAATCCTGATACCTTCCCAGCCAAACATTGTAATTTTTTTAAGCTTAGCACGATTTCTCACATTATTACATATAATTAGACTTATTTGAAACGTGTTGTAGCTGTTTTATGAAATCGTTATGTCTTGATAATCAATTTCCTGTTTAATCAACCAAAATTTGGAAATTTGCAGCCAAAAAGTTAAATAATTAGCGTTAGCTCAATGAATATTTTGCTCTTATTCTGCTCTTATATCTTCAAGTTTCATTCTTTCCAGAACATCTCACAATAATTGTCAGTACTCTATCGGATACCCCAGGTTCCAAGTACTATCAATAGGGATTCTGACCTAAAACCTTTATGCAGGATACACGTCTTGAAGAGACAACGTTCAGACACTTGGAAAGAGAGTCACAAATATTGGTGGGTTGGTCTGTCAGCTGGTTAGCATGCACTGGTATTCGAGATTGATTTTGCATCAAGGCTTATGACAGGGGTCAGTTGCTCTCCCACGTGTGTATGCAGGACGCTATTTACCAAGCTCATCACCCTACGTCAGGTTGACATGTTTGTTGATCTACGATATGGTCGTTGAAACTGCTTCTTAACCATATCAAAATGTTTTCGTATCTTGGTTATGGAATCTATAATGACATCCGGTCACGTTTACCTCATTACAAATCTGATTTCACTGATGCCTTCAACTATCGGGTCATCCCCTCGACCACCTTCATATTCTTCACTAACCTTCTTCCTGCTCTTGCCTTTGCTCAAGATATGTTTGACAAAACAGATAATCTGTATGGGGTCAATGAAGTCCTCATGAGTTCGGCAATAGCAGGCGTGGCGTTTGGACTCTTCTCTGGGCAACCATTATGCATAGTAGGAGTTACTGGACCTATTGCAATATTCAGTAGTACTGTGTACGAACTAATGACTCCAAGAGGTACACCATACTTTCCATTCATGTGTTGGATATATCTCTGGTCCACGTTATTCCATCTTATTATTGCCATTGGAAACTTCATATCATACCTAAAAATCATCAGTCAATTCTCATGTGACGTATTTGGCTTCTTTATATGTATAGTGTACTTGCAGAAGGGAGTTCAGATCCTTAATCGACAATTTCATGAGGTTGATCTTGCTAGTGGCTATTGTTCTGTCATGATTGCACTTTTGATGGTGATCTGTGGAGTTGGCAGTAATATCTTTGGAAGTTATCTTCATTACTTCAAGCACAATCATCGCAAAATCTTTGTTGATTATGGAGTTAGCTTATCAGTGATATTTTTCACTGGATTTATTCATTTTGGTGGATTTTTAGAAAAAACCGAGCTTGCTAGATTACCTGTCACTAAATCATTTCAACCAACAGGGAGTGAACGTAGTGGATGGGTTATAAAGTTTTGGCCCGGAGCTCATATCTCTGTATCAGACGTCTTTCTTGCCATCCCGTTCGCTATCTTGTTAACTTTCCTCTTCTACTTCGATCACAATGTTTCCTCATTGATGTGTCAATCAAAAGAATACCCACTTAAGAAGCCTTCAAGTTTCCATTGGGATTTTGCATTATTAGGAATAACCACTGGGATTGCTGGTATTATAGGGATTCCTGCGCCTAACGGATTAATCCCACAGGCTCCGCTACACACGTCTTCTCTCGTTATTCACGATAAAAGCGGAAAGGCATTGAGCGTAGTTGAACAGAGAGTTACAAACACCGTCCAAGGCTTGTTAACGTTTGTCATGATGTCAAGACCATTTTTAGTGGTACTTCATCTCATTCCACAAGGGGTTCTTGCTGGGTTGTTTTGGATAATGGGCATCACAGGGTTGCATAACAACATTGTCACCGACAGAATACGGTACCTTTTCATGGATAGTGAATACATTGAAAACGACGACACATGTCCAGAAGAGTTCAAGTATATTCATAGTCTCGAGACCAAGAAATGGTTTTACATTTATTTGGTTCTTCAAGTAATCGCTGCAGGGTGTGAATTCGGTATAACACTAACCAAAGGAGCCGTTGGGTTTCTGGGAGTTTTGTTGTTTTTTGCAATTTGTGCAAAATGGGTCTGGCCCTTAATAATTCCCAGGGACGAATTGGATAAACTTGACGGCGAAGTAGCTGACGAAGTAATTATTAAGAACTTGATGATTGTGGACGAAAAAAGGGGGAAAGTAAAAGCAAAGGATGACTTGATAGAGGAAGTGAGCTTGGACGATATAGACTGGGAAAGTGGACATCAATTATCTACCGAAGATGCTAGGTAAAAAAAGGACTGGCTGAGATGATTTATTGATGAGCACTAGTCTTATTCTTCCCAATTAATAACCCATAGGGACCGGACCGACTAAAGTCCACGTAGACCGCTTAGACGAGCACGAAGATAATCTTGGTAATAATCATAATATATACTAATACAACAATAAGTGTGCTGCCAAACTTTTAAATCTAACATATTGACCGTAAAATGTGGGGGATGCACCTTTATATGGATAAAAATATTGAGACCCCATGTATGTGAATTACCTTTGCCTGATATCTCCAAGGACCATTTCCTCACTAAAGAAGTAGTGACATGGTTCAGATCACCTGAACCACTTCGCACCCACACTACATTTCGCACCCAACTTACGCGACTGCGATTTATCTCATCGATAACTCTTCTTCTGCAATGTCGACCAAATCTGAGCGGAAGGAGGTTTTGGACTCTCTAGAAGACGACTATCGGTCCGACCTAGCAGTGCATCTATATTCTGCTTTGTTGTGGCGCAAAATCAACCCGAATTATGACTCTAAATGGAGCACCTGGCCGTTAAGGTTTCTGGAAGTACCATGTCCAAAAACATCAATAAAGTATGCAGATACTATCATAGAACCAGACAGATACGGCCACGATATAGATGTGGACGAGGAGGATACCACCAGAATGATCAACGAAATTTCGAAGGAAAGAAATGATAAGGCGATTTACAGAAAGTTATATTTGCCAATCAAGAAGAGGAAAATAGATATATTGAATGAAGAAGAGAGAGGCATGTCAAAAGGTCATGAAATAGGTACTCTTGAACAAGATGAAAATGACAGTTTTATTGAGCCTCATAAAAGTACTCGCAAACCTGATAACAGCCTTCTAAGTCAAAAGAGTCATGAGGATCATTCCAGTGACTTGGAACAGGACAGTGAGGATTCGAATGACAATTATGAATCTGGCGACGACTCCCAAAATAAACTTCACAGAGCCATCCACTTTACTGAACGCATCACCAACAGTAAGGCAGATCTAGTCAATGAACTCAACTCACAAATTGAAGGTAAAATTAGACAACGCCTACAGAATTTAATGAAAGAAGGAAAAGTCGATGAAGGGGTACAGATCTCTCTGGCCATCTCTGGCGACTTGACTAAGCTGTTGAGTATGAAGCTCGCACATAAAGTTGATGATGTGTTGAACCAATTCACAGAAATGAGGTCCAAACCAAATCAAAAGGAAGCCCGCTGGTTCCATATCCTTGTAGCGGCACTCAATGCCGAAGAATCCCCGTATTCTTCTTTTAACACTAAAACGTACGCAGAATTGTACGACAAATGTGAAGAACTCTTTGAAAGATGTGATTTTGAATATCAATTTGACGACGAACAAGAGGATGACGAAGAGTCAATGTATATCAAACACGAAGTGATGGCCAGCGGCAAGTTTGATGTTAAAAAGTATTTGGAATTGATAAAAAAACCAGAGGAATCGAAGCCGGAATCGAAGCCAGAAACAACGATCATGGAAGACGACGGTAAATTCTTTGATTTAGACAATGGAGAGACTGCTGAAGACTCTATAAATCTGAATAATCGAGACCACAGTCCGTCGCTTGCCCATCAACTTTCTATGAGACAACTTTTCATCAATAAATTAAAGGTTCAGAGTAAATACGACAGTCTATATTGGAACAGAAAGCGACCCAAGCAAATCCTAAAAAAGCCGGAAACTTTGCCTGAGCAGAGAAAACTGGCAGTGGATTCGGGTTACAACTTATTAGACTCAGAAGAGTATATACTTCGGGATTATTAACGGTTAGTGAGGATTAAGCCATAGAAAATCTGTCCAGACTCACGAAAATCAGTGAAGACTACCAATTTGATTCAGCTAATACTACAGTTTCACACTTAAACTTCCGATTAAAGCTAACGTTGTATTGTGACATAAAAAACATACAAATAATAACAGGTTAGCAGCATATATACAAACATAATTCCCAGTGGTGATAAAATAGATCTAATGATGTGGAGAAAGTGGAGGCAGAATATAGCAGAAAACTGTAACTTTCTTGTTCGTGGGGTTTATTGAATAAATGTCTCTATCAAGACTTGTGCAGTACTTCAAAGGTAGTAGTTTACATCCTTCGGCCTGTGAATATATAAATCTCGTAACGCTCAAAAATGAGTGTTTCGTATTCTGTAGGAACAAGAGCCTTTGAGAAGTTTAGTAAACGCAGAGCGAGCCCATAATTAGAGTTGTTCTGATTCTCTCATTCTTCTCTTCTTTTCATTCTCTCACTTTACGCTCTCTTCTTTTCATTCTCTCACTTTACGCTCTCTTCTCAAAAGTACTCGTAATCTCTGTTCCAAAAATGACATCCCAAAACTTACTAGTAACCCCAAAACCCATTTCATAATTCTTATAATGATGTTCCAAATGATAGGTCTTCAACTCGTCAAAGAACTTTGGCAACTTCGTGTGGTGTAAAACATAATGGGTAACATCATAACAGATGTAACCCAAAGTTCCACCAGCAAACCCGGAACATGCCATGTAGAAAGGTAAAAGACCAAAGACCACTCTATAGAATGGATACGACAACAAGATGAACAAAGTTGGAGGCAAAACTAATCTGTAACCATCCATTGGTAAATAATGATGGATTCCGTGGAGCAAGAAATGGAGAGCCAAAGCAATCGGATGGTCCGGCAAGTAGCCATCGAGGTGGAAAATAAATCTGTGCAAACTGTACTCTACCAAAGTCCAAACAAATATCCCAAACGCCCACAAACTAAGGGCAGTTAAAGCGCTCTGGTTGACAAATCCCACATAGAAGAAAGCAAAGTTTGGTGGCAACCAGATCATAGGAACAACCCACCATGGGGTCAAAGACAAAGGCTCGAGGAAGTTACCAAACAAAGGAGCTGAGCCTTTACCATAATGTCTTGGTCTGTGGACCTGGTCCAAGTAGAAATCTTTGGAAAAGTTTCCTCTCAAAATTTGCATAAGTAGCGGTTTGTTCAAATCCAAGAAATGATGCTTCTTCACATCGGTCTCATAGTCGGTTTGTACTGATAATTTTTCTTCAGGAGGTAATTGGTCGTGGAATTCATAGAGATCAACATCCTCAGTCATCCTCACTTCTACGGGAGTCTTTCCTCTGTTATTCAAAAGTTCTTTCTCCTCTTCAGGGGTTGCAAGGTATCCGACTAACATGCCATCTTCCAACATTTCGTAGGCACTTTCCGAGTGCTCGTGGGACAAGGTGTCGGCCATGATCTTGGTGACATCCTGGCCAGCATGTTCTCTGATCAAGTCTCCGCCACCAGGATGTTCGTCAAGGAAATCCGTAACGTCATACACTTTTCTTGAATATAATGTGACCCAACATGATTTTTCGTTGTTATGGGTGGCTACTTCAGTAGCTGAAAGTAATGGAAGTGACATCAGTACCGCAATACTTCAGATTAATAAATATGCTGATTGCCTCTAGAATTCAAAATAAAACTTTTGTGGATTTCAAGTTTTATATAAGTCCGGCCCGTGCTGGTAATATTAAAAACCTTCCTATGAGTCTGCTTATATAGTCAGTCTCGTATACGAATAAGAAGCTAGTAGTGGACTGACATTTTTTGTAAACAATTAAATTTTAGGAGGCACAAGTAAACGGTAGGCGCACGTAAAATTATATCGGATGTAAACGCAGGGATTTGGCCGAGAATCAGGAATTCCAGAAAGTAACCAGTCCCGAGATTTTCAAGTACCTCTGAAGAGTCTCTAGGTGCCATGGATCATGACTATTGGTGTCTTATTGGTGGTGTAGAAACTTCGAAATATTGCAATCTAGGATAGATAAGGCAGGGCCATTAGGAACCCTTTGAATTTTTTTCTTTAACTTCTTCTTTAAATTCTTCTTTAATTCTTCTTTAAATTCTGTCTTTAAATTTTTCTTTAAATTCTTCTTCGAATTCTTCTTTGAATATTCAATTAATCGCTGGTCCTCTCACGATATCGGCTTCTTTTTGAAATGCACTTCATTTCTCTTAAAATTCACCCGATTTGCCCCACGCTTTGATTGCTAATATGAAACTCCGCTACGTGATTGGTCGCTGGCACGACTAATTCATCGGAAGGAAGTCTAATGGTCTATAAGTCATAGGAGGCTGAGTATATTATATTTGTTAGTAAAGGGCACGCTAGAATCTAATAATGGAGAACTGATGTGTTCTGTATTTTACCGAAGGTTTTGTTTTATTCCACGAACTGTCAGGTCAGTTGGCTGCAAAATTATTAGTTCGTGATGGTGATTTATAGATGAATAATTTGTGATAAAGATTTGTATCTAAATTACATCGTTGTATTCCATAGATCTTCTATTCTGTCTTATTTCGTTGTTAGTCTATCAAATTATTTATATAATGAAGAAAATTCATAAATTGAAGATAATTTACAAAAAAACCACAGTTTTGGCTACAAATTTTACAAATTTTATAAATTCTTCTTCTATATTACAATTTTTAAAGATTTCTATTAGTTGTATTATCGATAAATCTACTAATGAAAGGTATCAAAGAGTATTAATGTACAACAGACAACATCCAAGTGTCTCGGAAGACAGCTTGCTTTTCATGAACGAATACACCGTTCGATCTGGACTAAGATCACAGGGATTACAAGGCTAAACCATTCATTTTAGCGAGAAATGATCCATTTGCTGTGACGAATAACTGAGAATAAAAAGGTAGAGTATTCAATATCTTATTTAGCACCAGTAATATATTATCTCACTGATAACAAATACCCAAGAGAACTATTCGCTTCGATCATAGTTCTCTCATAGTTCTCTCATAGTTCTCTCATAGTTCTCTCATAGTCCTCTCATTACACCGTTACACCCTTTCCCGAAATTTCTAAATCAATAGGAATAGCAACTTCATCACGGGTGAAATCGGTGTCGTCAATATCGACGTTATCATGCTCGCTAATTTGTGCCAATCCGTCGTCACCAAAGGCCATATCATCGTCAGCTCCCAATGGATCATTTCCAAGAGGGTCTGCACTCATTTGTTGTTCCAAATGCAAGGTGTGGTCAACCAAATTAAGGTACGCATACATAAAGTTGGATAAAAGAACTTGTTCTCGTAAAGATCGCTTTGGGTTAGCCAATTTCAAATGTGAAAGTCTGTAGATAGCCCGTTCCACGTGAACTGGGAATCTGTAATCCAACATTACTAAGGTTGATTGTGAAGGTGGTGGTAATGGAAATCCAAACGCAGAGTCTGTAAACTCTATAGGTTGATTGGCCCTGGATGTCCTTCTGATTGATTTTTTCAATTTTTCTTGGACATCAAAAGTTGATTGGGGTTGTTTGTCTTCATCATCAGCCATCAAGTCGTCTGCATCATTCTGTTCTTGTTGGAGTTCAATCAACGTTTGTTCTTTGTGATTGAATTTTTTCAGTCTACGTTTAATCTTTTCCATAGACACAGATTCTTCAAGTTCCTGTGATATCAAATCTTGCTCAGACTCTGCAAGTAATTCATCTTCATTCTCTTTGTAGCTAGAAACGTCATTCAATTCCAGCGAAGTACGCACTTCATCAGTCTCTGCTGGCGATGGATCCGAATGCAACAAATCCTTAACCTTTTCCTTAAGCTCAACTGGCTTGGATTTTTTCTTTTTGAAAATGTTGCCAGAGATCTTTTTCTTTCTATTCTCAGTATCAGACTCATAATCTACAGTCACCCCAGATTCTTTAGATTCTGTGCTATTGATGGAAGAAGCTCCCGAGTGAGCTGGTTTCTTCTTCTTGAACAATTTAGAGATCATGTTTTCCTTTCCTTCATGCGATTTCTTGTGTTTTTGAGATTCTTCTTCGTCTTCTTGGATAGTCACTTCAGGCGATGAAAATGATCTGAAAGATCCATTATTCTCAGGTACAGTAGGCAAATTACTTTCAACAGATGATAAACTAAGAGATCTTTCCTTCAACCATGGCCACGACTTTTTCTTCTTCAACTTTCTTGAAGTACTTGCTTTAGAATCGGCTGTTGCTAAGGAACCAAACGATTTCTTAGTGCGCGATTTCGTTGGCGATGTTTCAAAACTCGAGTCGTCAGATACCTCTGTTTCAGATATCGGAGGAATCATATTATCAAACGACTTCTTAGTTGAAGTTTGGCTCTCCATCGACATTTTTCCATCCTGGTTAAATGGATTGTTTACCAGAATTTCTTCAGAATGCTCGTGTTTCTTTGCTAGTTCTTCAACTTCAATTAGGTGAAGCTGTTTCTCGAGTCTTTGTTCCTTTTGTTCGTCATGCAACTCAAAAGTAGGTGAAGGATATGGCGATACAGAATTGCTATATGGACTCTCAACTTGCAATTCAACCTCGGGTTCGACAAACACATTTTGCTCGACAACATTTCTGGATTCGTCCTTGATGATATGGTCGGACTTGTCTTGTTGATGTCTATATTGAATAGGTGGATTTTGAAGTTTTGTATCTTCATGATATCTTGATCTGACTGGTGTCAGAGTTTCAGCTTCAGTTTCTGGCGACTTCGAATTCAAAGATGAGCTCACAAAAACATCATAATCACCTTTCATTTGAGGTTGCTCTTTTGTTGAAGAAATTGCTTCTGATCTATCTGAAAATAGATCATCTGGCAAAATCTGTTGCGTTACATCCTTACCCAATTCTTTCAAGACTTCTTTTTCTATTCCCAAAGAATCCTCATAACTAACATCTTGATAACTTAATTCAAAACTGAAGTCAGAATCGTTGGCATCACTGCTATGTGGCGAATTAACTTTGCTTACTTTAGGAGAATTGTCAGTATTGTAAGCAACAGAATTCTTAAGAGCCTTTGGATTAGCTAAAGGTTCATTCTTTGACAAACTTTCTTTGAACTCACTGATTTCAGACCTCAACATGTCCAAATTTTGATTTAATTGGTGAGACTTGTCCTTTGAGCTGGGCTTAGAAACATATGGTTGAGAAAGCGTCATTTGTTCAGAGGGTTGATGGCTACGTTGGTGATGTCTTTGATGCGACGAGCGTTGTGCGGGAGGATTTTGAATCCCTTGCTCTAAGTTTGGTGATCTTTCATGACGATACTTCCTCGAGTGTTTGGAACGATGTTTGGATGTTTGTTGTACAGGTGGGTACTGTTGTATTGAAGATTGTTGTTGCGCCTGCGGATACTGTTGCGCCTGTGGATATTGTTGCACCTGTGGATATTGCTGGGAGTGCGGATACTGCTGGGATTGCGGATATTGTTGCACAGGTGTATAATGTACTGGAGCTGACGGATATGGTTGAGAAGGAGGTGCTTGACGAGGTTTTACAGTTTCTCCACCTGGCAAACTAGGATCGATACCGTTTCTAATCGATTTGATACTCGAAATTCGCTTTGCAGACAAGTTTTGTTGACCATACTTTGGAGCAAACTGTTGTTCCTGATGGTGTGGAACATTTGAAGTAGGATATGGAGAATTTGAATCACGGGATGAAATTCGTTTTGAGGTTAGAACCGGTTCAGGGGAAAGTGGGTTGCGTCCACGGATTGCATTTGGATCGTTAGGATTTCTGTAACTGAACAATAGTTGAGAATCCCGGGCATTTCGCTTATCTGAGGGTTGTCTTTGAGCCCTCGGCACTTTATTCAGAGCTACGCTTTCATTAAAGTTGGCATGCAAGTTATTTCTTAATGTTGCCAATTTCCCATGTTTATGATTCTGCAAGTCCGAGCCCAATGACAAAGGAGCTGTGGTTCCAGTCTGTTTTCTATAATCGAGACGTCTACTTCTCTTTAAAGCAAAATCATTAGTAGAGTTTGAGTTAGGAAGCGCTGGCAACAGGTTTTGTAGGTTGTTATTTTCTGGAGAGCTAACCTGCGATTGTTGGTGTTGTTGAGAGGTTTGTTCTTGATATTCATGATCTCTTTGGAGTTGAGAATTTTTAAATTGTTGTTGTAGTTGTTGTTGTAAATGTAACGTTGAAGATTGGGGAGATCTTGAATGTAATGCAAAAGGAACAATTTGAGATTTAAGCGAAGTTGGGGAGTCTGGATCAATCAATGATTCGTCATCATATAAAGGGTCAGTCACTTTTTTAGAATGCAGAGGAGATAAATGAGGAGGAGAGCTGATTTCATCCATGGCATTTTTTTCAACTTCGGTATAACCAATGGCGGTTGTGGATAAAGTTCTAGCCAAACTTACAGCGTCTGTTGCACCCATTCCTGCTAATCTCGATAACTTTTCCAACTCATTAGTTAGTTCACGTAATGAAGGGTTGCTAAACCTGTTAGTTTGATGGAAAGATTCTCTCTTTTGAGATTCTTGTTCACTTGGTTCGTCAGGCAAAGTGCTAGTGCTTAGCGAGGATTTTCTTGAAAGACCTCCCTTTCTGCTAAGTTTTCTTTGCATAATTTCATCAACGGTGGTCTTAACATGGCTCTTGAACTTATCAGGATCAACTTCTGGGTGTAAATTTGCTGGAACCCAGAGTAAGGTATTTGAATTATCAAAAATCTGGTCATTATCTTCAGCATCGTAAAACTCCTCAGATTCCAAGCTTAAAATACTTGAGTTATCGTTGAGATCTTTGTCTTTTATATAAGTTTTGCGTTTTAACGAAGAACCTCGGGATAAAGTGGATTTTTTCCTATTAGGAGTTCCTGGAGATGGTGGAGTTGGGGATGTTGGACTTGTGGCCGCAGAATTACCAGAGAGACTAGGTGAGGCTGATTTCGATCCCGAGGGATTGGAGGTAGCTCCATGTATATTTCTTGAATTCGATCGGCTGTTGAGATTGGTTTCCATTTTATATTGATATTCAATATCTTCCATAGGTAAATCTGGATCATAGCTCATCATGTTACCAATAGATAGACGCTTCAACGCGGTTACCATTTTCTTTTCTTGTTCGATGCCTTGAACGGCAGACTCAAACGTAGGAGTATGTGACATCATAGAATCATGGACGGTATGGAGGGTAAAAGAATGACGGGGGTGAGTGAAGTAGTATTCAACAGACGTAGATCACGACGACGAGGTTATATTCAAGATGATGAGGATCAATGAGTTGATGAACACGATTATTAGTAGATCACAATTAGAAGATCTCGATACTTAGACAGACTCGAGTGATCACAGAATTAGTTCCTCTAAGATCTGATTAAACCAACGGTCTAACAATAATATTATAAATGTACTAGCACCAACAGTGTCTATTACAAATCAAGAGTATCAGCAATTCTAATAGATTCTCAAGTCAACAGAAGTCAAATTCTTGGAGGCGGTCACAGACTTGTATATATAACGGCTCGATTTAACTAAAGAAAACTCAACAAATAACGATGGACGATTTGCTCTGAAGTATCCTTATAATAAGAGATGTCGTAAAATGCTGTTAGGTTCAACACAGAAGTTGCTAACTAAAACGAATCAGAATTTTAAAAATCAACAATCCAAAAATTTCAAACCGTTTAGGCACGGAAATAAAAACGGAGAGTGAGGGTTACGTTTGAGCTAGGGTAAATCGGGGCAAACAGAAATGTACAGGAGAGGATGTTGAAAATAGACGAGCTAGACAACAGCGGCCAGTGTTTGGTACACTACCAATATTTACTTAAAGACGATTAAAAATCTTAATCATATAAAGGATAAAATCTTCACGTTCGATCCATGAGATACGCCAGTTTCAGAATAGTGGCATCAGGCTAATTCGCCGGCCCCTATCTACAGAAAAGAAGAGTGGTTGGGAAATATATGAATTATGTTAGAGAAGGACTATGTTACGAATGGGTAGTACTATATACTGGAGATATAATAAAACTACTGAGTAGAACAACAAAGCATTTGGGGCGATTGTTGTTAATTCCACTAACCCTGTTAATTATATTTGATTTCTACTGACCTGTACCTTAGTGTCTGCATATGCATGAATTGCACCCACTTGTGAAGAGAATATTCTCACAAGATTAACTTGAATAACTTTCGCTAGAAATGCTCTAACGAAGCAGATCCTTCCTGAGCATCTTCAAGTGTGATGATGATGAGCTAGTAAGTAACATGTCGGGACCAGTTAGTAAAAATGACAAAGAACTTGAAATGATTAGAGTTATAAATGACACGATAACTGAATTTAAGCAATTGCCGTTAATTGACCAGGCTACAGCACCATAGAACACATTAACTCATTAGCCTTTGAAAGTTGTTATTGACTTGGACTTGTACACTCACAGCTTTGCTTCGCTCAGTTACTGAAAGTTATTGACTTAATCATGAGTTAATATCTTTCATCTCTCTCCCCTTAAAACCATTAACTGTAGCTAATGTAAACGTAATATATATATGAACCCCATTATGCCCACGACTATACCTATCCAGTACCTCACCTTTGCACCCTTTCCACCTTGGACATCTCCAGGAAAACCCATCAAGTTACAAACCGCATGAACTACAACACAACACCACAAGTTTTGATACTTCACAAACAAGTGGTTTGCAAGAAGTCCAAATAATGTCGTGTATGTTGTTTGGAAGATGGTGTTGAAGATGATCATCGAAGGAGGAAGCTTGCTGTGATTGTACATAAAGTATGCATGGTGGATATGTGCAATGCCAAATAAGAATGGGGACCACCATGTAAAACCAGCCACATCCAAGATCAAGGCTCTATAAATAAACTCTTCGGTTAATGGTGCAAATATATGATCACGGAAACCATGGATGTTGAGGAAGTTTTGGCTAAAGTCTTCGATGAAGGATGTAGGAGTAGTATTTTCAAGATAGTTTACAATTGGTCCAATGTATAATGTCACGATGAGTATCAATGCTCTGATGATATTAAAAATATCAGTGAAGAACGAGTGGGTTAGAGTAAATCCTGGAACAAGACCAAGAGGACGTAAGCCTTTAAATGAAAAGACAAGTAAAAGACTGATGCAGAGAATAGTTACCCGTGTAAGTCTATAGTGTATTACTTCAACGTCATTCCGATCTTTGGTGATTAAGAAGGACGGTTGATGGAAATAGATTGAAAATACGTACGACGACGCAATGAGGATGGAAGTGATGTAGGAAAGCATGGATTGTGGAACAAATGAGGGTCGGGTTAGAATTTGATGAATAGAATGTAAAGGTTCAAAGTTATCAACAAAATTTATATGTTCAATATTGAATTAGCAACAAAAATAAAGCACACAAGCTAAGAAAGTCACTAATTAAAACCTCAGTAGTGATGGTTGATATGTATCTTCTGGGGATTCTGCAGAAAACGGTAATTTAGTAAAGCTATGACGTACAAGTGACCACAATGAGATATGGGTACGAAAATTGATGCAAGGATTACGACAATGAGATATGGAACCAAAATTGAAGCTAAAATACACTAGATACAGTTAGGAGACTCATAAACGATTGTTAGTAGCAGAAACTTGTAGTTGAAGGAGCTATGAAATCTGGCTGTGAATTGACTGAGTTCAGATTTCTAGCTTAAATCGAACAGTTGAATTTGATGCGACAAAAAGCTGCTTTAGACGCGACAACCTTTGCTTACTCCAAGTATGGATATATATGATATTGAGCGAAGTATACGTGAGTTGTTAGGATAATTATCGTTTCTATAGTGGATAATAATCCTCCAGCAATTTTTTTAATCGCTTGTCATCGTTTTTTGATCTGTTTAACCTTGTTGCAAAATCAGGCAGCCCGAGAAGAGAGTTGACGAGAAGGACCTAGGAAGTAGAATAGAACTTCGAACAATAAGATACAACCACTAAGAAATGTCTAGTTGATTCACCTATCTGGGTGACATCTTCGGAACAACAAATCGTGGAGATATTTCAACTTATATCATTCAAAGAATGATATTATCAAGAGTCATTGGACAATCAGAACCTTCGGACACTGTGGAAACTTACGACACAATGAACTCTGGACTCCGGACTCTGGACTCTGGACTCTCTAAACACCTTAACAGCTAGACAAACTAGACACTCCTAACAATTTCGGTGATATGTTATCATGGGTCACGCGCCTTATCGTGACTAACTTCACGCAGGATGCCCAATCAATCTGCCACAAATGATTCTGACTCATGATCAATGCCGCGCAGGGCCTGAATCGGAATGGTAAAATATGGAGATGGAAAAATTTTAGAATACATTTTACTACAAGGTTGTTACTTCTGGAAGATCTGCCGTTACTTGCTCCACATAAGACAAGGTAATAATTATCGGTGATAATCAATCCAACTCTGCATTATACCAACTCCGATATAGTTTTTCACTAGTCAGTCATAGTTAGATTTCTCACAAATCATTCATAGGTAGTTCGGTTTAAACCACAATGTTTCGCCGTAATCTTTCCTCATCCCGGACCCTCTTCAAAGGGCAAAATTTAACTGAAAAGATTGTTCAGAAATATTCGAAACTTCCACCTGGTAAGAAAGTGTTTAGTGGTGATTATGTGACAATCAAACCAGCCCACTGTATGTCTCACGACAACTCATGGCCAGTAGCCACAAAATTCATGGGACTAGGCGCCACTGAAGTCAAAGATAACCGTCAAATAGTGTGCACGTTAGACCATGACGTACAAAACAAATCAGAGAAGAACTTGGAGAAGTATCGTAACATCGAGGAATTCTCGAAAAAACAAGGAATCGACTTTTACCCTGCTGGTAGAGGTATTGGTCATCAAATCATGATTGAAGAAGGATATGCTTTCCCTTTGAATATGACTGTGGCCTCAGATTCTCATTCTAATACTTATGGTGGTGTGGGATCCTTGGGGACTCCCATTGTCAGAACTGATGCTGCGTCAATCTGGGCAACTGGACAAACCTGGTGGCAGATTCCTCCTGTAGCTAAGGTGGAGTTAATCAACGAGCTTCCAAAAGGTGTCACTGGTAAAGATGTGATTATTGCCTTGTGTGGGTTGTTTAATAACGATGAAGTGTTGAACCATGCCATCGAATTCACCGGAGAAGGTGTCGCCAAATTACCAGTAGACTACAGATTAACCATTGCAAACATGACCACAGAATGGGGTGCTCTTTCAGGATTGTTTCCAGTGGACGATGTTTTGCTTGAATTTTACAAAGAGAGAATCACAAAGTTGAGTCAACCACATCCAAGAGTTAATGAGACTACCATACAGAGATTGAGAGACAACAGAGTCGACTCTGATGTTGATGCTGTTTATGCTAAACACTTGGTGCTTGATCTTGCATCATTGTCGCCATATATTTCTGGTCCAAATTCCGTAAAGGTATCAACACCTTTACATGACTTGTCCAACCAGAACATCAAAATCAACAAGGCATACTTGGTTTCGTGTACTAATTCTAGATTGAGTGATATCAAGGCTGCTGCTGATGTAGTTAGAGGCCGCAAAATCGCTCCTGGTGTTGAATTCTATGTTGCTGCTGCTTCGTCCAACGTTCAAAAGGACGCAGAAGCAATTGGTGCTTGGAAAGACATTATTGACGCTGGTGCTAAACCATTACCTGCAGGTTGTGGTCCATGTATTGGTTTAGGAACGGGATTATTGGAAGAAGGTGAGGTCGGTATTAGTGCCACCAACCGTAATTTCAAGGGTAGAATGGGGTCCAAAGATGCTTTGGCATACTTGGCATCTCCTGAAGTTGTCGCTGCATCTGCTATCTTGGGTAAAATCGGTAGTCCTGAAGAAGTTTTAGGACATGCTGTGAACCAAAACCAACAAGTATTCAAATCGTTGACTATTCCTAAATCCGAAGAAGTCGCTGAAGAAACTAGCGGCGGTGCTATTGAAGTCTTAGAAGGTTTCCCCCAATCTATTGAAGGAGAATTGATCCTTTGTGACGGTGATAACATCAACACTGACGGAATCTATCCAGGTAAATATACTTACCAGGATGACGTTCCTAAGGAAAAGATGGCTCAAGTATGTATGGAAAACTACGATGGGGAGTTCTATTCCAAGACCAAGCCTGGTGACATTCTTATCTCAGGTTTCAATTTCGGTACTGGATCTTCAAGAGAACAAGCAGCTACTGCAATTTTGGCAAGAGGAATTAACTTAGTGGTTGCTGGATCATTTGGTAACATTTTCTCTAGAAACTCCATCAACAATGCTTTATTAACATTGGAAATCCCTGACTTGATTAACAAGTTGAGAGAGAAGTACGCTGGCTCTTCTGAATTGACTATTAGAACTGGCTGGTTCTTGAAGTGGGATGTTACAAAAGCACAAGTTTACGTGGCTGATGGTGAAGGTAACTTGATTCTCAACCAAAAGGTGGGTGAATTGGGTGCCAATTTACAAGATATTATTGTCAAGGGAGGATTGGAAGGATGGGTCAAGTCAGAATTGAAGAAATAGTTTTCATATCATTAAGATATTTGAGTAGATTTGACTTAATAGTGAAAGTCCCTTATACAGGACGAGAAATCAGCCCACAGTGACACTATCACTCATATAACATACTTCATATCATTAACAAGTAATGTATGGTAAAAATTTATAGTAGAAATACAGTTTTAGTACCACCAGAATGGATTGAGAAGTAGAGAATACTACTTCGACTGTGTAATCTAATAGATATACCTTATACGATCCACTCACTGAATATATGATGGAGCGGGTTTCTGAGGCTTCTGAATATAAATTAAATATTCAAGTTCATCTAGTCATTTAGTGTCGCCTACCTTCAGTCATTTATGTCTATATATCCAACCTTTTTGCGGTGTATTTTGCAACCATTCAGGTTGGACGATTTTCTGGTTTTCTCAACGGCTTCTAGAAAATAATGTCGGGGAACATTCGGAACAGAACAACTATATGCAGGTAGACAGTTTTTAACGTCTATATGCCTCCAACGACATGACTTATATATCGTAACTGAATTTACAATTGATGATGAATTATACGTATCGTTCATCGATATATTTCATTCATCACGAAGAACAGATTCTCGTTTTCGTACTACTACTACCACGTTCGAAAACTATCCGACACTTTTTTAACGGTCACGCAGACACTCACGCACAAATACTGCCAAAGACACGGTGTACGAGTTATGATACGGAACGGCTACGGCTAAACCTTCATTGCTGTCACAGCCTCAACATATCAGAGGACACAAATAACATATGAAATTTAGGAACGACATGATTATGCGTGCGAATTCCATTGTGGGCACGCACTACGTCACACTAACAAAATGTGGGGCAGTATATATAAATGCAAATTTCTCGAAGTGTTTCAGTTCACAGTGACATCCAAACATCCAAAAGTCATAGACGATGTTCGTTGCACTCTTCACAAATTCCGTACTGGGTAAAGTCCACAGGCTCATCGATAACGCATACAATGTATTAGATATGTTGATTTACTATGTAATAAACTCATGTATGATATGTTTAATATTTACTGAGTTTCTAGTGGAGTTGGTGGATAAGTTGATTTACAATTACAATATCTTGGTAAGTCTGGTGAGACACAAGATGTATAATAATATTAACTAGTATGAATACTAGTGAATCACGGAACAGGAAAGGTGAGAGAATATCGAATCAATGGTATATCAGTAAGAATAAAATATTGGTGATATTTAGTTAAATTATCGCTTTTTGAATCACTATTCTTTGTCGCTGTATATTCATCCCAAAATTTGAGTATATCCTTCAAAGATTATCATCCTAACTATCGGAGTCTTCGGTGATGACCCGAATCTTATCACTAATGTCACGAAACTCATCACGTGCATGTGAAAAATTCGCTTAGTATATTAAAAACATGCTTACCAGAGCAATATCATTCATGGGGCTTACCTCTTCGTGATAATGACTCTTGGGTCACACCTCAGAACTTCCGGTCCTCCGTTTACTTTGTTTACTTCGTTTCCACATCAACTATACTTTAGATTTTAATATACAATTTTTCATTAATGTTGTCATGCGTAGTTTCTCCGCATTTCAACAAACGTCAGAACAAGGTTCATTCCATAACAAATAGTGCTTGATGATATACGAGACACGCGATGAGATGAGATGATTCAGAAATGCCGTGGTTTACTCAGACTGTTATTGGATAGATTAACTAGAGGGGGAAGAAGAATTTCTTGGTGAGTCAAGCGAAAGTCCGGTGTGTAACCCCACCAGATTCTTGAGTGACATGAATGTCGAAGGAAAAGCAATAAAAAGTTGACTACAGGAGCGGAAGATTTACGCACTAATTTAGGTTCGTTTCGTTTAGATGAATTTCTGCAATTGTCGTAATTTATTTCATAAATTTCATATTCATTTAATTTTGATTGAAAAATTTAGCTCCGACAAAAGCAACTCCGAAATCTAGATTTGAAAATTATTTGACCAAAGTGTGGAGGAGTGGAAGTTTATGAAAAGTCAATCAATTAGTTTGATGATGAATCTTAATAATCATCATTAGTATAATATATCAAAGTTATACTGTAGTCAATTATAATATATTGATACTTTCTTCTTGTCGGTGCTAAATGTTGACGAATTGACTGGTCGGACTCGCCAGGTCCTGGAATCTTCCAATATAGATATACCTTGTAAATATGATTACTATAAATATGAGCCTTATAATGTGAGCCCAATATTGTGAGCCTAATAATGTGAGCCAATTAATGTGAGCCTAATAATCTGGGCCTAATAATGTGAGCCTAATAATTTGAACCTTTCAAACCTTCTAGGTGATTAGACGCAAAAGTATGTAACATCAGGATTGTCGCGTGTTATAATAGAGTCGGATGCTTTCCGGGTCTAAGATGAAATAGATGTCTATTATCAGGCCCTCACAATCAAGCCTTGACTGACATTAAACTACACTTTCGTTCTGTCAAAGTCACGTGCGCATGGTTATATTGTCTACCTTGTCGCGACACAACGTTTTGACTCTGCTAAAACCGAACAACTTCCTTCTACAATATCTACATTATCATCTAACATTGTAGCCATGCTACTATTTATACATTCATAAAACCGTTCAAAGAACACCCAGACGAAATGAAGACTATATATTAATTATAAGGTAAACAACTAACTAGTTTATTCTTCGTCTTCTTCTTCTTCGTCTTCACCAGCAACTGAGTAGAATTGCAATTGGTATTGGTTTTGCTTGACGGAGACAAATCTGATCCAATCTCTGATTTGGTTCTTCTTTAAGTATCTCTTTGTCAAGTACTTCAAGTATTTACCGGAGAACTTGGTGTTGGAGACAACAATAACCTTGTTACCTTCGGAGGAGACAGAGATGTCTTCACCTAAGTTACCAACGATACTGTCAACCTTGATGTGTTCAACCAAGTACTTGACGTAACCTTCTTGGTCAAAGACACCGTTTTCAACTGGGGCGGAAGTGTCAACGACGAACTTCTTAGCGGCACTGGATTTCTTGGAGGTCTATATTCCCATGTTAGCCTACTGCACTAGTATCACAAAATACACACTTAATGGTGTAGTTGATATAGACAGCATAGCCCAGGGACGGGTGCGGTTTTATGAATATATAAAATGCTAGATTGGTCAAGTAAAAAAAATCGGCATCTCTGTAAAAAGAGTCCATCGGACTCGGATTCGGTCTTAGAACTCGTTCCAAGACCTTCCAAAGATTTCTGCCTATAAAAGACTTGACCTAACCCGTACAAGGGGATTGCTTCGATATCAATCTGATTAAGATATACATACAATTGGAGCCATTTTGTTAATTTGTTACTAAAGAAAGAGAGTAATTGAAAACTTTGATACGATGAATTTTTCAGTACCATAGTGGGAAATTCTCAATTGTAAAGTGGTACAGGCGCACGACCAAAAATATTAAATGTCAAACAATCACGTGTTGTATTCCAACTAATCTAGGGCTGGGACCCTATTACGACTTTGAATCATCTCACACATGACTCAAGATGATTCAAGTGGCACGACGCAATATTTTGCAGTCAACGGGATAATTCTGCCCCTCGCATTCCACCCAATTACAGCCCACTCTTTGTAATATCTCTACAATAAAGCACTTCAGTAGTTCTTAGTTCCTTACTATAATGATCTTTAAACGTTTTCTTACTACTGGAAAAAGAGTGCTAGGCCCTACCAGGGTCCTCTTAGCAGAATCGTCTACTCCTGGTGACTCTATTCGATTCAACATTCCAACCAATTCTTTGGATATCAACGATAATATGAAAGCGTTGGATTTGGCAATGTCTACACCCAATCCTATCAATTCATGGACAAAGCAGCAGATTCATGAAATCTACAACACTCCCCTTATGGAGCTTGTATACCAAGCACAAGTGCAACATAGAAAGTTCCACAACCCCCAAGAAGTTCAATTGTGTACTTTATTATCCATCAAAACTGGTGGTTGTACCGAAGATTGTAAGTACTGTGCCCAATCTTCAAGATACGATACTGGCACTAAGGCAGAAAAGATGATCAACGTCGACCTTGTCATGGAGAAGGCACGTGAGGCTAAGATGAACGGGTCCACTAGGTTTTGTATGGGTGCTGCCTGGAGAGACATGACTGGAAGAAAGTCTGGTTTGAAGAAAATCTCTGAGATGGTTAGTCGTATCAACAACGAGTTAAACATGGAAACATGTGTCACCTTGGGAATGGTTGATCAGAAACAAGCTGCAGATTTGGCTAGCGCCGGTTTGACTGCGTACAATCACAACATTGATACTTCAAGAGAACACTATCCGAGTGTTATCTCCACCAGAACCTTTGATGATCGTTTAGAAACTATTAAGAACGTTCAAGACGCCGGTATTAGTGCGTGTACTGGAGGTATCCTCGGACTCGGGGAAACCCCAGACGACCATGTCTCTTTCTTGTACACCCTTGCAACCATGGAAAAACATCCTGAATCTCTTCCCATCAACAGATTAGTTCCTATTAAGGGAACGCCAATGGAAAGCGAGCTTTCCGAATTACCAAAGGATTCTTCGAGAAAGTTGAAGTTTGAACATATCTTGAAGACCATTGCTACGGCCAGACTTATCATGCCCGAGTCCATAATTAGATTGGCTGCTGGTAGATACACCATGAAAGAACATGAACAATTTCTTTGTTTCATGAGTGGATGCAATGCTATTTTCACCGGAGAAAAGATGTTGACCACTATGTGTAATGGCTGGGATGAGGATATCACCATGCTCAACAAATGGGGTTTACGTCCAATGAAATCTTTTAGAAAAAGCAAATTGCAGCCATCTGAAGTGTCCAAAACTGAGTCTCCATTGCAACTGTTCGATGCTCAAAAAACAATTTAAGTTTTGTATTTACTTAACTGGCTAGAAATGTTGATTCGTGGAAAGTCTGTTACAGTATGTTCGTTTGAGTATTTTGATAATTCGTCTCGTATATAGCACTAGCTGACAGTCAACATAATCTTAATCACGAGAGTGTCTGGATTTATTGAATATCAGATAGTCTAGTTTAATACATTATTTCTCACTTTAAACATCCATCTTGCTTAGAAGGTTCGTTTTAACAACCTCATGTGTCTAGGTCTTCTAGTATATTGTCTTTGTCGATATTTGTGTCGTTTTCGGGAGATATTTCAATATCTGAAGATTTACCACGCAGTCCTAGTAGTGATGCTTGATTTATCACCGGAAGAGAGAATGATTCGTCGTTGCTAGTATCAGGATCAGTAGAGCGTAGAATCGTTGTAAAGGAGTTGGTCAATTTTGATAGCAAATGGTCTGGTGAAGATTGTCGTATAGGTTCAGGATCGAGATTTAAGTTAACCTTTGTTGAATCTTGAGTAGAATCGGGAGCCGAGTTGCGGGCTGATTCGTGAATTGAGTCCCGAATGGAGTTGCGAATGGAGTTGCGAGCCGAGTCATTAATTGAGTCATGCGTTAATTCACGACCTTCAAAAGACCTTGAATCTAAAAGTTTCGATTCAACCAAATCATTCTTTCTGAAAGAATCAGTTTTTGCAGATTCTCGAGGTGAAATCTGAGGAAAATCAACTGGATCATGGACAGATTCATTTTCATTCTCTACTTCATCGTCTAGTTCCATAGTAACCTCACCCTCCTCTGCACCTTCTGCATTATCAACTTCTTCAAATATATCTGGAGATATTGATAATAAATCGTCCAATCCTCCTCCAGACCAGCCTTTTTTTGCAATACCCTCGAAAATCTCTAACTGGGCTCTCACCAACGAACCAGTTCTTATCAATATATGGTCCTGGTTGAACCTCTCGATCATGGAGTTGATCTCATGGTAATAGTCGTACTTCAACCGATCAATCTCTTCTAAATGATTAGTTAGATGAAGCAAGTTATTCTTGTAGGTATTTAGGTTCCTGGTTTTCTGTTTCGAAAGCTTGATATTCTCCAATTCCTTCTCACGGAGAAGTTTCGACTTCAACTTGATTTCCTGCTGGTAATAGATATGGTTCATATCGTATTCTCTACATAAATGGTCTAGTTCCAATCGTAAAGGATCTTCGAAGTTGGTCTCAATCAACCTACTCAAGATCTGTTGGTTGCTACCAATCATATACTGTAAACCTCCTGCGTTAATCAAGCCATCCGAGACTACTTTTGAATTGTTGACCTTGGGACATTCGTTGATACAGTCTTCCAAGGCCTGGCCAAACTCGTTTGCTGCAGTTGAAACCGTGAGCAATGACTTCCTAAGCCCTTCTGCTTTGCTTAGCAAGTTCTTATAAATGCCGACGTTCTGATTGAAATCCTTGGTCGCAACAATGTTTGGTAAATCCATCACTGACGGCAGAAATGATGTGAACGTGTGTAAAGACGGTTCTCGGATAGTTTTGGAGTTTGTGCTTTGTGTTGGTGATATCGGAATATTTGATTTGTTATTCATGAATGAGTAGAATTCAGAGAGATGTGGAGGATGTGATGATGTTAAGGGAAAATTTGTAGATCCAGGAGTACCTGAAGCTCCACTAGTTCCACGAAAGCCAGATGTAGACCCAACTGTGGACGACGACCTGCGACCTGACGGTGACCTAGTCGACGAAGACCTAGCTGAACTAGACCTCACTTTATTCCCAGGGTTACTTGGTTCACTATCACTACACTTTTCCTCTGAATCTATTCCAAGTCTAGCCAGTCTCTCTCCATCACCCTTTTCTCCCCCATTAATGTTAAACCGTCTTTCTATATCACCATTCAACCGTTCTTCGTGACTGTTCAGCAATGGCATCTTCTGGCGTTATCGGTTGTTGGTAGATCTAAAGACTTATCTTTAATTGTTGTATAAAAGGTTCGCACACTATAAACTCCGATTAGCTCAGAGAGACAGAGAGAGATAGACTTGAGCAAACTTTACCGTAGATTTCGGATATAAGCGCTACGTAACAACACTATGAATCCGTGTACCCATTAGATCTCTGAGATACCTAGTGAATATAGTTACTTCAATCTACGGAACTACTGAGAAGTGTAATTCCAGATGTTTTTACAAGTCGTTGTTATTATATTTCCTAGCAAAGCCATCGAGAGAATACATAAAAGTAATAATTAGCTACGATCGTATCCTGGGTGGTAACTCAGATAAGGAAACAATATTAATTAAAATTGTAAGTGAATACGAATTATTATGAATTTAATTAAATAAAACGTCATTTGCAACTTTCAAGAAATAGGTCCCTTGGCCCAGTTGGTTAAGGCGCGGTGCTAATAACGCCGAGATCAGCAGTTCGATCCTGCTAGGGACCACTTCTTCTTTGGGCGTGTGGCGTAGTTGGTAGCGCGTTCGCTTAGCATGCGAAAGGTCTCCGGTTCGACTCCGGACTCGTCCATTTTTTTGAATCTTAGTAACACAACTTGACAAATTCGTTTTTACCTTTCTGATTCAAAATCCTACTTGACTTCTTCGTTTTTGCCATTCTGATACACTTTCTCTACTCATATTATTAATTATTCATGTATTCTCTATATCTCCTTACATATTTCGTCCAACGCTTCACGATTATTGATCAATGCCATTGCGACTCTAGTCATACCCTTCTTCTTGGAAACGTTTTCCATGGACGCCACGGTGATGCCTCGGATAACCAAATCTACTTGTGCAGTGGTACTTGAAAATTTGGATACTTCATATTTTGGAGTTTCGCCAATCCGTTTGCCGACCTCTGCATATAACTTGTTTCTGGCATCTGCATCCAAAGGATCTTCTTGATTCACTGGGATAGGAAAAATGGAAGCATTGATTGGTGATCTTGGAGCTCTGGGAATATCCTGGTCGTCCTCGTCACTCAACTTTATGCGTTTATGAGATTTGACCGTGTCTTTGCGGTCAGTTTCCATTCTGATTTTATGATACTTTTCCAAGAGTGGTTTATTGGTCAATGCATTCATGGCAGCACGGAGTCCGGCGTCCTTGGCCCCAGGAGCAGTTCCTCTCCCAAGCACATCGTTACCCATCCTGCACTCAATAATGAACAAGCTACTTGTCCCATCACCTTGCTTAATGACTTCATAGGTAGGATGGAACAGAGCGCTTCCAACAATGGAATATAATTCCGTCTTTGCCTCTTTGTTGAGAGGTTGAACGGTGAATTCAGAGTCATAAGTGACCAACTTGTATTCGTATAAGTTAGCCAACCACTGCTTTACCTCATCCAAGTCCAAACCTCGTTCAAGGGCCAATGCTCCAACATAGGCTTCGAAAATGTCTGCGTATATTTTGCGATCACTTGTCTTTAAAATCTCGTCACTGATGTTGGTTCTTAACTTATTGTTGAGACCGTATTCAAAGGAAAACTCAGAGAGCGTACGGTTGTCAATCAACTGAGATCTGATCTTGGTCAACTGGCCTTCAGAAGCATCGGGGAACCGCTCGTAAATAATGAGAGTCGCAAGATTATTGAGAACAGAATCACCCAAGAATTCAAGACGTTCGTTATGCATGTTGGATAATTCCTTTTGTTCCAAGTACGATTTGCTGTTGATGGTTGATTTGTGAATAAACACACGTTCGTATAACTGGGGATCACGGATCCGAGGCAACGGAGGCTTGGTCCCATCCACACCAGTAAGGGACATCGTCTGGAGCGATGGTGCTATGGGAACCACTTCGATTTTGGATATATTTTTGTCCACCTTTTTCAATTTCACAATGTCGTCATCTGTGATCTTGATATCAGCATTGATAATCTCGTCAAAAATGCCGAGTTTGCCAATTTTGTAGATAGTCTTTAGCTTCGAAGCGAGGTGGACCAAGCGGTTCTGTTGTAATTCAGCCTTGGTTCCTGGATCAGTACTTAACGCCGTAGTTAGCTTTTCCAACTCCAACGTGTCAGGAGCATCAATGATCAACCGAATGCTTTTTTGAAGAGTTCTAGCACTGTACTCTAATTTTTGGAGATCAACAAGTCCGATTTTGTTAGCTCCGTCGCTGGGATGTTCATCTTGTTCAGTATGTTGGAATGTTCGTTTTTTAGATCCTTTTACAAGTGTCACACCATCTTTATCCACCATAATTCGACAGAGACACTAGATATGATATATATTCTATAATTTATACTCAGTAGTGTGATGGGTATAAAAAGTCGTGCGCACACGAATGTGAAAAATTTCGAGGAACCAGACTGATAATGTCAAACCTCCACCAGTACACCATCACTACACTGACAGCCATCAATGTTTAAGTTACAATTATCTTCGGTTGTGCGGAGAAGCATACCAAGCTTAGTAAATCCTTTTAAATTCGGTACTCAATATGTAAACTACAGTACCGAGTCTCCAATATATAACATTGAGACCAGATCCACAGGCAAACCATTACTCTCGAGAAAAACCTTCTTGATGGACTACTACAAGTACTTGAACGACAACAATGACATCGTGTTATACGTCCATCACAATAACATTGCCAAAAATGACAACAAAAAGCTTCGGGCTGAGTTGAAGGCCGCCGGTGCCCAGTTCAACGTCATCACCAACAGTATTTATAACGTCTACTTGAGATCGGAAAACGAAGTCGACCCTGCAACTGCTGAGAGCACTACCAAAAACAAAGACGTCGTCCACCCGTTATCTGCGTTATTATCTGGACCCACTGCACTCATCACTATTCCAAAATCCGAGCCAAGTGTGGTTACCCAAGTATTAAAAACCATCAAGGGTTTGCAAGAAAAGTTATTTGTGGTTGGAGCCAGGATCGAGACCTCCATCTATGATATCGAAGACGTCCAGAAGTTCAAAGACTTACCAAATAAAGATCAATTACAGGGCCAATTGGCTGGATTGTTGACCATTTTGGGTGGTGCAGGTTTAGTCAGAACCTTGGAAGCAAGTTCAAACGTTTTATACTTGACAATGGAGCAACGTAGAAAGGACTTGGATCCTGAAGAAACTAAGGAGACCACCCAAGAAGAATAAGTATTTCAAGAAGATTACTTAAAATATAATTCAAGAAGTATAATTTAAGAATGAGTATAAAAATAATTAAAGACTCTATGATAGGATTACTAGTTGACCTATTATTTCTAGTCAATTATTCAACTCTAGTCACTTGAAGATAATCTCCATAGGAGTAACTACTATACCTGTACATACGGTAACTGTATATAAATTTACATTTACATCAACCGAGAAGTGAGAGCCTTGAGTGAGCGAGGGGGAGGGCATTGTCCAGTAAAGCCTCGTAAGTAGCAAGCGAAGAAATATCGAGCCTCTGTGTAGAAAGGGAAGAAAGCTCAACCCTCTGAGTAAATCTATGTCTAAATAATGACGTGGTTTTATAGAGTTCTCACAATTCCATGGATTTCAATAGCCAGGAGAGTAATCAGAATATCATTTTATGAGTTAAAAGGTATGTATAATCAGTGCCGTCTATAATACCTAATAATTCTATATACTATCGCTAGGAATCTGGCAAGTTTAGAACTCACGTTGACATATAATAATATTGATTTGCAGACAGAATAACATCAAAAGAATTATCATCAAGAGATTGAGGCTTTGCGTAGCGAAATCACGAATTTAAAGGCTATAAGCTCTATCAGCACTTCTTGGGACTTCTTCGCTATCTTTGCTCATGGGCTACCGAGAGACTCTCAAACCACTAGTAATTGTGGATTATGGATTACTCACAGATCCTGACATCCACGGGAGCTAAGTTGGCTGCGAAGTTCCATTCCCTCACTGACAAACCACTGATAACTCAATTTTCGCAGCTGAAAATTTTGATCCGATGATCACCAACTCTACCAACACCACACATTATGGCTAAACCACACCAGGTCCAAGTACCTAAAGACAAAGAAACTCAATTACGAGAACAAAAGGAAGCCGAGAGCAAAAGACGAGCTTACAGAGATGGCCAGAAAGAAACAAGACGTACGTTGAAACACGCCAGGTTCGAAGACTCTCCAACTCCAGAGATGAGCGACGAAAACACCACGTTACCCAAGAAGAGATTCTACAGACAGAGAGCACATTCCAACCCATTTTCTGACCACAGATTGGAGTACCCAAGATCTCCAGCAGACATGAACTGGGAAAAGCTCTACCCAGGATACTACAACCAAGACACCCAAGAAATGAACAGACAGGTTGAAATAGCAGATATCGGATGTGGGTACGGAGGGTTGATGACGAAATTGGCACCAGCCTTCCCAGACAAGTTAATTTTGGGAATGGAGATCAGAGTCCAGGTCACCCAATATGTGGAGGACCGTATTATCGCCTTGAGAAACAAGCACAAGGAAGATAAGGTGAACTTCCAGAACATCAGTGTGTTGAGAGGAAACGCCATGAAGTTCTTGCCCAATTTCTTCCAGAAGGCTCAATTGTCAAAGATGTTCTTTTGTTTCCCTGACCCCCACTTCAAACAACGTAAACACAAAGCAAGAATCATCACAGCAACATTATTGTCAGAATACGCCTATGTATTGAAAGAAGGAGGAGTGGTGTATACTATCACCGATGTCGAGGATTTACACAACTGGATGGTCAAGCATCTTGAGGAACATCCAATGTTTGAGAGATTAAGCAAGGACTGGGAGAAGGAAGATAAGTGTGTGGAGATTATGTATAATGCCACCGAGGAGGGACAAAAGGTGACAAGAAATAAAGGTGACAAATGGGTTGCGTGTTTCAGGAGATTACCAACACCCGAAGAATGTGAGTAGTTGGAAGAGAAAGTGAATAACTATCGAGTCCACCGCTATGTATAATATGAGATTATGAGAGATAACCCAAATATTCTAAACCTCTAGAACTCAATATCAGTTTCAGTAAGTCAATATCAGTTTCTATAATACAGTATCTCAGTCTCTTTATAGCAAATATCATGACTTATAGCAAATACCATGACTTAGAGCAAATACCATGACTTATACAAATACCATGACTTATACAAATACCATGACTTAGAGCAAGTATCACCACTTTCAATGAACCTTGCAGCTTCCTAGTATTAATTACACTACATCAAACGATTTAATGTTACTGGCGAAGCCTCACTCCGCCAGAAACGTACTTATTCACATAAATAAATAGAATATTACTAGAGCCAGGATTATATACAGACGTCGAGTCACAGAAATAAAAAAAAACGATCTGATAGCACAGAGAAACACAATGATTCCAAGACCCCATAAAACTGCTAAAACAACTTAGAAGGATGGACCAGGAACCTTTTAAGTGTCGGTGGAAGCCTTGATTAATCAACAACTTAAAAGGATGGACCAGGAACCTTTTAAGTGTCGGTGGAAGCCTTGATTAATCAACAACTTAAAAGGATGGACCAGGAACCTTTTCAGTGTCAATGGAAGCCTTGATTTCATCAACAACTTCTTTAGTGGTGGCAGCATTGAGGTTGGAGGTTGGGACTTCTGGGAACTTGGAGGCACCAGTGGTGGTGGCAACAGCAGGTTCGTCAGCAGCAGTACCGAAAGTGGCAGCTCTGCTGTCACCAACAGTGGAACCTGCGGTTCTGGTTGGAAGCTTGGATGCGATGAATGCTCCAACAGGTCCACTCTTCTTGGAAATCTTTTCGATGTATGGAGAAATGTTCTTGCAGGCACAACATCTGAGTTCACAGGCCTTGGCCTTGGCGCATTTGTAGTACTGAGCAACGGCAGCATCAATTTGTTCTTGGTTAGTGTTGTAGGTGACTGGACCAGTGAAGGCCAAAACAACGAAACTCATGGCCAATGTGAACATAGAGAAAATAGAAGTGATTTTGTATAATATGTAAGCGATTCCAGCGGCTTTCAAGGTGGTTCCGACATCCTTGGCAAAAACGATTCTTTGCCATTGGGATTCGAATTTCAAGTTGAGGTCAGCAATGACTGGTAACGCACATTCGTTGAATTCTTTGGCGTAAGACTTAATGGTTGGCTTGAACTTGGTGATGAAACCAGTACCAGTGGTCAACACACCGGCATATTCGACGGCAGCGGAGACTAAATGTTAGTATTTTGAAAAAAATAATGAGATATTTTAAGATCGTGATATTAGAATGTCAGCAAATCAGGCAATAGAATTTCGTATTGCTGATACCAGAGATTGCTTCAACTGGGTTAGAATTCTCAAATATCGTTTCAAGTTGAAGTAATGTTGAATATCCAATGTTAAATCGAACCAGGCCCAATATATTCAATCATTTGACTAAATGCACGAAATTCCACTTTCGCCACAAATAATACAAAAGTCCTGAATGTCGATAAATTTAATTGCAGGGTCGATGAAATATCAAGGATTCAACACACAAATCTTGAGTTACAATTTCGAAGAATCGAATTTGCCACAATCTTCAAAAAGAACCTTGGACGATCCGTCAACGGATCGACCGATTCGAATTGAAACATTCACGTCAAATAAGTAAAATAGAACGCTATCAATACATACCTAATAAACCGATGGAGGCCAATCTGAAAAAGAGACTAATCAAGTCGACAGTCTTCAAGATGACCAAACCACCGATCAATGATCCGACAATTTTTCCTGTCAAGACAGGATCTTGCCAGGTCAAGTAATAACAAGCGAAAGATGGAGCAGACATGATATATAATGATACTAAAAGTTGAGTGATAGTAAAGAAGAAGAGAGTGAAAGTGAACGAAATTTACGCCCCCTTGTGAAAAGTTGGTGTATGAAAATTTGAATGCGCACACGCTGCTAGGCGAAAAATATGATCTACGGATAGCGGTGCATATTTCTAACCGCGCTCCGGTAATTCCATGAATAGCGATGGGATGGCAAGTAGAACGACACTAGGCAGACAAGTGAGAGAATACAGTTGTATTGATGTTAGACTAAAGCGACACCATCGAGTCTAATCGAGTCTAATCGAGTCTAGGACGACTTGCATGGTTTTTGAGATTTGAATTGGAAGAAAATATAGCGAATTATTTCGTATAGAATCCATCGTAAGGTAATTATTTATGACCCATAATACTCATAGCGTGGATCAAGAGGAGTCTCCAGCAATTACAGAGAATTCTCCTTTGAAAATACAAAGGAGTCGCTATTTTGCAGGGTTCAGACTTATTTTACTACTTTCTAACAGGGTTACATACAGGATTGCTTTGATCGTAAGTTTCACTAAGAAGCAGCAAGAATCGAATGATTGCTATATTCATAATTGTTGTTGCTTTCACCTGACTACTTAACAATAGTTCAGACTTCTACACTACGACTACCTCGCAACGGCAATATTCTCTCAATTGTCACCAGTCAATTTAGGTCATAGGTCGTGTGATAAAGTTGATGGCACTTTGCGGTATGGACTATTTTTGAGAGACACTATTTTTGAGAAACACTATTTTTGAGGGACTATATTTCGCACCCAGTTTTATTAGGGATAATTAATACTTTGATCTAACATTTTAGTTACTCTATGAACTTAAAACATATATCTTATAGATAGCGATCTGAAACGATTTAAAACGATTTGAAACAATTCCCCAACAAGCACAAAATTAATGAATATCATGTGATACTTTTTTGGTCAAGCATATGCTTCCACCTTCGAATTGTATAGTCTCCAAGAATATCATGAAGCCATTGTGTATATACGGTGAGAAATTGGATGAAAATTAGTCCTATTGCTTCTTCAAGGTATGGGGAAGACGTCCAATTCATAACCATTTCAAGACGTTTCAAAATGGTTTCATTGATCTGGTCAATAAACTTTTCAGTCATTACAAGTTGTCCCTCAAGTTTATCATGAAACATAGTACACGGCGATCCCAAGTAAATGGACTCGTTTCCATGCTCAATTAGATCTTGCCAATATTCACAGTACACAAGTTGTAGTTTCATAAATCTACCAATATCGAGAGTGAACTGAAGGATCTCTTGTTGAACCTGTTTGATTAAAGATTTCTTTATCTCTCGTTGTTTGATTGATTTGTTAGACTCACTTCGTTTGGTCAAAGATTTGTTGGACTCTCGCTTGATTATAGATTTATTGGACTCTCGTATGATTATAGATCTATTGGACTCTCGCTTGATCAAAGATTTCGGGTATTCTCTCATATCTCTCGGTATCACTTCTCTATCCAATTCAATAAGCAACGAATTGATTTTCATCAAAGCCACTTGCATCAGGTGTTTCTGTAGTTCATTCATTTCCAAACCTTTCAGTGTCTCGATCATGCTTTTTATCAACCCAGGATATCGTTTATATTTTACCAATGGCTCCAAAAAGTTGGACGAAATCGCAATCAATAGCTCCTTAACTTGCAATGAAAATAGATTGTCATTGAAAAACTGGCCAATATCAACCCGCTCAAGCATTTGGCAATTATATACCACCTGAAACAAGTTTCCTTGTAACTTTCTAATGTCTAATGTGCCCACCACGAAATACGTTTCCTGAAATAATTCCTTGACCAGACTCTTTGAAATCAAACATTTAAACATTTCTTCTACCATTCGAAAGGATATTTTGTTTATTTGTATCAACTCATAAACATCGTCCTCTGCTAGTTGAATTTCTTGTTCAATAGCAAGATAACTCGATATCTCAAACTCAAGAAACTCAACCACGCTTTTTTGATATAGAAACACACAATTCTTCATTCCCACTATCAATAGTATGACATGTGATTAGTAGGAATATTCCTGAGTTTTATATACTCCAGATATTTCTTATTTTCAATGTTTCATATTTGTTTCAATCCTTCTGCAAAGTTATAGATTCATTTTCCATAATTCCCTTCCCCATATAATCACTAATGAACTTATATTTGTCCTTACTATCACGAAGAGCATTTTCAAAGTATTCAACATTATCTCTTGCTCTATAATGGGTGTTTTTAATGGTGTTCATTTCATCAATTTCGTTGATACATTTAGGACATTTCCTATCGAACGAGTTTGGCGTAACATCTGATGATACATAAACACTGTCGTTGAGACATTTTTGATGGTAAGAATGGTTACATTTGAAATGTACCACTGGGAAATCCAACTTCAATGAACATTCGCTACATTTATTATTTTGAATAATAAATGGCTTCGATGTCAACTCCGTCAATTTATACGAGTTTTTAGTTGACTCTGCTTCGTAATATTCAATCAACTTCATGTTGTTGTTAATTTCGTTATTCTGACTCTCGATGTTGTCGATCAAGTAGTCTTTTACCAAACCAAGTGTAACAAATTCATTATCCTGTTCGCTTGTCAAAATCTGGAGAATCTCCAAGGGACTCATAATCTTGTTTCGATCGATTTTATTCAATACGAATTTGAAATCAGAATCCTTGACTTGTTCAAATATATCTTGTTTAGAAATGATAAATTTCAACATCAACTTATAAAGTTGGGGCTTTTTATCACCAAATTTCCTGACCAAATCAAAACATGCCTTGATGTTTCCGGAGATTTTGTAGCTTTGAAATAAACTCTCTTCATACCCATTTTGTTCCTGAGCTAACGCCTCACCTTCTTTGAAGTTATAGATGTGAGATAGCAAGAGCAACGACGAGCTATCCAAGAGAGTAGAGTTGATTTCGATCAATTTGCAAGCTTTGTAGTACCAATCAGACTTGACTCCATTTTCTTTGTCTTTTTCCATATTATCTTTTTCTTTCTCTTTTTCCTTCTCTTTTTCCTTCTCTTTTTCATCTCCCTCTCCATTTCTTTCCAAAGATGAATATAATTCTAAAAGAGTTATAAGTAAATCTTTTTTATCATTAATATTTCCTTGGTACTTGTCAAAAGTTTCCACACACGCTTCTAAGAAAATCACAAACTCTAGTTCGTGGTTAATGAAACTAGGATAAATGATACTTGGTCTAGGTGGCATGTAAGTTGGCCCGGGTAATTCAGATACTGTAGGCGACTTTTCGTCCTTGATACCTGCTAAATAGGACAAAAAAGATGTGTAACTGTTCAAATCAAGTTGGGGGTTTAAAACCGTTTCCTCACATACTGAGTCCAAAAACGGTTCTTTGATAGTTTCTGTAGGAATATACTTCCCAGTAAATACATTGATAAGTAATTCAGTAGTCTCAATAGGACAATAATCGAGCAAACTCTTTGAATGGTCAATCAAAATCAATAGAAGATCGTCAATTGGTAAGCATTTAATATACTCCAAACATTCTTTTGGTTTGTGAAGATCATTCAATTGAATATCGACAATGGAGCTTGGTTGGTTGAGTTTATACAAAAGCTTTATGACCTGATTGAAGTAGCCACATTCTTTAAACAAATTGATGATCAATTGGAAGTTCAAGTCTTGAAATTTGTCATCAAAGTTCAGAATAAATTTATCCAAATCATCGGTAAGTTTGAGTTTACAATAACAACAAAGCAATAAAGTAATATGGTCATTACTTGCGATGTTAATCTCATAAAGTTTATAGAGAAACTTTGTAAGATTTGAAATGTTCGACACATCTTTGAACTTTATAATAGTATTCATGATGAAATCGTCCTTATCTTCGCCAAATAAATCCAAACACCCAATGAATACATCTATGGAATCTTCAAAACGTTGCTTGTTGAAGAGGAATTCTCCATAGAGGTTCTGGATTCTTAACAACACGTCCTTGGGCATTTTGGCTTGTTCTGCTAGTTTATAGGCAATCGGAAAGAGTTCTCGTTGTAGAATAACTTCGATTTGTTGATTGATAGGTTTCTCATGAATTTTATAGAGCATTCCGTCATTTGTTAATAGATAGATATCATTTTGCAGTTCAAATACATTTGAAACTAGGTTGTTGGGTATTACAAGGTTGAATGAAATATGCTTGTTTTTCAAGTCAAGAATAAGAATTCGTGTGACTAGCTTCTTTTTGGAAGATGTGAGAATATCTTCGTCCTGTGATGATACAATTAGTAACGAGTTTTTCGAAACTCTATGAACTTTTGACTTTGGAACATCAAACGAGAAGGAATTGGTTTTATGGATATGGTTATAGAACCTAATGGAATCCGGAGTTCCCACGATTAAAGAATCTCTATCTGTATCGGAACAATTGAGATCGATACCGGTTTTGTTGGATAAAATCCGTGCAGGTTTGCCTTGGTTCCGTCCTGTGGTCGGAATCGTCAAGATCTTCGATGTTGTTGTGACATACAACAAATCTTCTATGGAATTGAAATGGATTCCTGTAATTGGGTCATTGGATTCGTATATAACTCTTTGTTTGGATCCACGGTCTCGTAGCAAATCTCCTCTAACCAATATGACCTTTCCATTAGTATAACCAATTGCAAGACACGTGAGGTCAAAATTAAACAGGAAACAACTCACAGGATACGAATCATCTCCATTCACAACCATAACTTGTGTCTGGTACTTGAATATGGAATCTTCAACCGTGTCCAAGTGTATGATTTTGTTTAGGTCCCATAATTTGATGACTGACGGCGAGCCTTGTTTTTCACCCAAAGTGACAATCAAGTCGGACTTTTCCAACCTCTTGATAAACCCTATTCTATAGTCGATATCATAGGCCATAAATGTTCGTACGAGGGTTAAATTGTCCAAGTTGATGACTTTGATGTATGCATTGTTGACTGCGATTACCAAATACTTATTGGTGGCACAGATGGATGAAAGACTAGAATCTGAATAGAGAGCTTCATCTGACTCGACGTTGGGATCCCTTATGGGTGTGAACTCGAATAATTGAAACTGCCTCCACGACGAAGGGATTGACATGACGAGGAGTAGTTGGAGAGATTAGATTGTGCGTAGAATTTGAGTTGCGAAATAATCACGACATACTAGACAGAGAGGTGTAAGAAATTGAGAATACCTGGTAGAAGGAGATCTGATAATAACTAGCGGGTTATATTAAGTTATTGAATATCAAATGTCGCTACTTTGACTTTAAATTATGATGAAGTACGACTAGAATTATGACTAGAATTATGACTTTTATGAACTCTTTAAGTGCCCTATATCTCTATAGTGTCCCCTTTTATGTTACTGAATATATTGAGTACAGTCTTCGCTATAGCTATTCTAATATAATCAAGATATTGTATCCTCGGTCCTACAGGAATTAGTATTCATATATCACGAAAATGTAGGAGTGGCCCTGGGTGAAGACTCACAAGGCACAATTGAACGTTTACGAGAATATATTTAAGTACCACTAAGTACCAGTAGTACCAAAACCTTCTTAGATATGAATATAGATATCTTAAGAGACTTCTCCAACAACTATAAGCATTTAACTAAATAAACTCGTAGAGTTTACTAAACCCTCACTCACTAATTCTATGGTCTACGCTCTAAATGGAACAAAGTAATACCATCTAATACCAACTAGTACCAACAAATACTAACTCGCCAAAACCATCATTGGACCTCTTACATGCCGGCAGTTCCATAATTTCGCCACATTCCCCAAAACATCCGTCTCTAAACCCACGAGTTTTGAATACTCCAATTTTTACCTCCAATTTTTCATACGCGTAATTGTCCACTCGTAGTATTCGCATCATATCTGATTGTCGGCTGGTCTCACTTGATTTGACTGTTTTTCAACATTTAAATTTGATCAACACTTCTTTCTTCAGGAGATGAATTACGATCCAATACATGACACATATATTCCCACGAAGGATGGCGAGAAGGTGGAAGAACTGAAGGTCGTGGATACAAGTGGGGTAAGCTTACCTGCATCTGGTGTTGATGGTGGAGATATAAATATAGACGGGTCTATGGATGATCCGTCCAAGGCGAAGGCTTTCGCAATTTCGAATCTCGTAAGTCTGCCTGGAAGCAATGATGAAGAAGATAAAAGTGGACCAAATCAAAGTACTGAAGAACACCAGAGTCTCGACCATGCAATTGGATCCAACAACGATATACCCACCGATGAAGGCAAGAAGAAGAAACGCAAGTATACAAATAGTACAGTTCCCAAATGTCGTCATCTTAAAAAAGCAGACGGAGAACCTTTCTGGCGTAAAGATATTCAATACGACTTTTTAGAGTTCTTGTTCAACGATCCAACCCCGGCATTTACAAACACTTTCCCATTCTGCGAGGTTACCAACTCCAACAACGACGCCAAAATTCCTTTTACTGATCTATACATTCGTACGTTGGTGGAATCGTCAAAGTGTTCCAAGATTTTGAAAGAACGCTTGATCAAGGATAAAGATATGGGCAAATCGGTCAGTAAAGTGTGTTTGCTCGTCAATGCAGGAAGAATGAATACAACCATCAACTTTGTGCCCGAAATGCGCTCGACTTTACGTACCTACCATTCAATTCCGTCTCTACAATCGGATCCAGTATATGGAGGAACCAGACCATTACAAGACACACCCCGACTCAAGTCGATCCTTAAGGCCGTTTGCGAAGGTGAAGATCATATCAAAGATCTAGACGAACTCATCAATAATCCAAAGACCGAAAAACCCAATACAAATGTCATTCAATTGATATTTCTCTTGAGTAATTATAATCATAGTGTTCCTTTCCTTGACCCTGAAGAGACCACCAACAAATTTATGGATTTCTTCTTAAAAACTCATATCCATCCTGCCAACAGAGCCAAACGTTTTTTGTGGTTGATGTTCACCTACTTGGAAACAAAGATACAACAAGATGATTTATCCGAAAATCCTTTTGGTGGAGACGTTATTCCACCCGAAGATACCATTTCAAAACCTGTACTCGATACATTTGATAAAGATACCGAGTTTGAAATCGAGTATTCGGAAGTGATGTACAAAACGAGGTTAAAGTATTTGGCAGACGAAGAACACAATTTCACTCCAAAACGTGGAAACAAAGCCAAGGGCAATGGTCATGCAGTCTCTGCAGCCGTCAAGTTGGAAGGACCACCATTTATAGAAAATGACCCTGATGCCGACAACGTAGAAGCTGAACCACTCAAGAAAAGACCTGCCACTGACGAAATAGAAAGTAAGAAAAAGGCAAGAAAGACCTCTGTGGCACATGAAGTTGCAGTACCTTCACCCTTGATCCAAAGCGTTCTGTCTTCAGAAATCATCAAGAACGAACCCGAACCTGACTACGAAAAAGAAGATTTTGATTACAGACTGATTGATCTTGTAACCAACTTGGAAAATATCATATTCCCATTGGAAAACTTCGACAAAATACGAAACACTTATGAACCCTCACATTCAATCCCGACTATTCCTGACGAATCGGCTTCTGTCAGTAATCGTATCAATGTTGTCAACACATCTAAACCTGTCATCCGCCAAGTGCGAACATCATCAAAGGCTAGTACAGCTTCATTTAATAAAAAAACAACTATCTTGGGAATCTGGCTCTACAGATATTTCCGCTATAAGAAAACAATCGGAAACAAATTATTGGGAATCGAATGGGAAGACATACGGTACGACTTCGTCAACGGTATTGAGGACTATTTGTATCAACAATTAGGAAAGTCGTTGAACACCAAGAAGTTGGTGGAAACTAGAGAAGATGGAGATCCTAATAGTAATATCAAAAACGTTTCGGAACTAGGCTTTGCTTACCTTCCGCTTCATGATTTTGATTTTGCAAGCGAAAGGATTTCGTTCACCTTGCAGTTGATGAGCTTTTGCAATGACTGGCTCGTGAGGAGACGTTCAATGGCACCAATAACGAAACATGAAGCGATCTCATTCGACTTGGAGAATGAAACCGTTCATTTCCAATGATTCATTTGTAAAAATAGTAAACCAAAGGTTGTATAATAGGACTCTTATATTCAATAAATAGTTGAACGAATGCTAGAGCATTAGAGCGCTTGATTGAAGTCGTCCAAGTCAACGAATGAAAGTTGTTTGTCCCGGTATAACTTTTCAAGTCGCTACTATTTTGTACGTAGTTTCAATTATCGTTTCGAACGATTGTTCCACTCCATTCTGCCTCACTAGCTTTAGAAACAAATTATTGATATCAGGGAAAACATATCCAACATCGTCCATGATCGATAATTCCAACTGTGATTCACATTCTGCGGTCACCAAGTCAAAAAGCTTTATTTCCCATTGAAGTCGTACCTTATGGATTTTTTTATCAACTTCAAACTGAAAATTTAGCGTATCAACTGTCTTGAGTATAGCAAATATATTATCCAACTCTTCCTTCTCTAACAACTTGGAAAGATTAATTCCAACAAGATACTTTGAGAATTTGTTTATCAACCGGTAAAGTATTGCGATTCTTGTATGAAGAAGGTTTGCCAATGAACTCAATCCACAAAACACCAAGTTAATCTTCTTACGGGGTATATAGTTATTCATCAACACATTAGTAAATGAAGGTGAGAGCATATTTAAAGTTATGATTAGTGGAGATGGGATATTCGATTCGTTTATGATGATCTCTGACAAACTGTCATCCTTAGTATTTATCAATAACTTCACAGGAAATCGAAATAACATTCTCACTATGATTCTGAATTCGATTGTTCGTACCAATGTGTTGCGGTCGTAGTGGTTGGAGGTGTCGATTCTGTCGATTTCTATTCTGGAGAAGAACCGTCTAATTTGAACGAGTCTTTGGCTCCAATCGGTTGAAGGAAGCACATGTAACTGTTTCAATATCGTGTCATCGTCATTTGTACTAAACGACCTTTGAGGCCGATTGTCTGTATTGTTTTGTTCAAGTAGTTGGTCTAGCTTTTGTTTAGCCAAAACTTGTTGTCGTTTATCATTAAGACGTTTTTGTTTGATACGTAGATCATCCACCTGGGTTTGAAGCGACGTCCGCTTTCGTAAGAGTTCGTTTCGTTGAGTGTTTAGGTTGAGTTTGATGCTTTGTTTGGCCAAAAGAGTATCCATGTATGTAGAGTCCAAAGCAGAAGGATCTGGATCAGAGAATTGCGAATCAAGAGCCAGATCCAGTATCTTTGACGTACTTGTTTGATCCGTTATTACTCTCGTACTCTGTTCACCTTCTACTCTCAAAGCACTCAGTTCACTCAAATCTCCTGCACTCTTCTCTATCTTTGCCTTGTCAAGCCTAAGACTCCTGCTCGCGTCTGTTTCTGAAGGTTGGTTGGGGGATGTAGTCAATAAATCCGATAGAGACGTTATATCTTGAATATTACTCATGTTGCACTAATAGTTGTGGATTTGCAACTCTGTTTATTTCTAAAATTTGATTTCTAAATGACAATTTGAATGTTCCCAAGATATCTTCTAGATAGGTTGAATCTGATTATTTCTACTCTTCACAGACAATAATTGCTAGTCCTTCAATTGTTTGTTGTGGTTCTTAACCAGAGATGTTTACGCGCCTGATAAATCTGAGATGCTCACTCAAAATTCAAACCTACAATTAACTAGTAAACTAAAAGATATCGAATATGGTTTCTGCACCTGAGTTGAAAAGTGTAAGTACTTTGGAGAAGATGCTGTTCCAGAGGAGCGTTGAGAGGTCTCATGGACTTGGACGACTTAGTGCTATGGGTTCTTGTGGTGTTATGGTACTCTAGTCCTGAGATATTATCAATTCTGTTGACCAGATTTAAAATGGCCATAGTTAATGTCTTATGTCTAGTATACAGAAGTCGTCAACATTCATCAAGTTACTAACACTCTAGTATATGGACAAGAAATTGTCGATCGAATTAAATGGTGGAAGAAAGGTAGTGGGGACATTAAGAGGATATGATGTGAGTATATTATGAGAAGTTAAAGGGGATAGACGTGAATGGATAGAGCAGTTCAGGAAAGTAGCGCTCTAAGGATCTAAGTGTTATTCAATAAGTTTTGTCAAATAGACGTTTCACGAAATAGCCTGGGGATGGACCACTAATCGCGGATAGACCAGTAATCGGGGGACGGACTACTAAGCACACTAATCTGCCACTAAGAAAGTTCTTCTCTAGACCACTGCTTGTCGTGGTTAGTTCGTTTTGGCTTCAATTTCAAGAAATAGTACTAACAAACAGGTATTCTTAAATATAACATTGGCCGGAGCTTTGGAAGAACAGAAAAATGGCGATAAACTTGATATAGGAACAATTGTACGTATGAAAAATCTCTAAAAGCTAACCAATACTAACATTATAGGTTGTGAGAGGTAATTCGATAATATCATTAGAAGTAAGTACTTTGAGACTGTTTTGAAATTCACTACTAACCACAATAGGCTTTGGAAAATATTTAACTTTGTATTATAATAAACTTTTGTACGTATTAGAGTTAGAGTGTAGACTGATGTTGAGAGTAAGATCTGTGATATAAATGGTCTTTGTACAAGTTTACCTTATCCACCTCCATTTAATGCTATTATGCAATGATTTTTATAGATGAGTGAAATAAATGGCATTGAAATAGTTAATGGTGTAAATATAGTAACTCTCCATAATTAGGTTCCAGATATTACGTAAATCTTGATTGAATGGGATTTGTAAATCTTGCGTCTATGGCCCTGTAAATCTTTGATCATGGGTTCTGTAAATCGTTCATTATATGATTTTGTGAATACTCAGAAACTTCCTATATTGATTAATTGATGGAGGGTATTAATCGTTAAATGACTAAAACCGTTTTGTCATCTCAACACCAGCGACACTATAACCACACTTTTCATAAAATCCAGCGTTCTTCTCGTCACAATCCAAAATTACCTTATAACAACCTTCTCTGCCAGCGATTTCAGTCAATTCCAAGATCATAGTTTTTCCCAACTTCTTCCCTTGTTCAGTAGTAGCCACTGAAATATCTTCAATATGACCCACTGACCCACATTCATGGATGAGTTTCTTTTCGACAAAGAGCATCCCCGTAGCCACTACCGTGCCTTCTTCGTTTGTTATAACATGGGGATGATAAAGTGGAAGTGATTCCCAGTGTTGAAAGAGTTTCGTGAATTTATCCAATGAGATTTCGCCAACAGTGGTCAAAACTTTGAGTGTCTCAACATAATTGTTAGAGTAGTCTGATAGCTTTAACGGCCTAATAGTATAGCCTTCTGGTAATCCCATGATATGTGTGAAAGAGAAGAGTGGAGACTGAAATACGGTAAATTACACACGATTGTCGATGCGAACAAATACTGAGCGTAGCGAAGTATTGTGAATTAGAAGAGTCTTGAATAGTGACTAGTGAATACTGATTAGTGAATAGTGACTAGTGAATAGTAAATAGTGAATAGTAAATAGTAATTACTGAATACTGACTACTAATACTGAATACTAAACACTGAATATTGATCAATACTGGATTATCAAGATCGAAGTTCTTCTGAGAATATTATGTAAGGTACACTTAAGAGATAAGATATAAGGCTACTCTTACTCAGTCTATGCTTATTAGGATCAGTTCCTAATTCACTAACTAATCCAATTACTATCGAAGAGTTACGATTAAACATTGCTAGAGATCAGTCGCTAACATCAACACACTTTACGTAATGATTCATTCCAAAGAATTTTCATAATACATACTTATTAACGAATTTCTTAAGGCATAGGGTCATGACGTATAAAGAGTCCACTAAGACTATGGGTAGAGTATTTGACGATACTCCTTAGGCAATTTCTGAATATTGAATATTCGACAATATTCCTTAACCACTGTCACTCCTCTAACATATAGTAATTCGCCACTGATAACGAGTAGAAGGCTTAATTTCTAGGAATTCATGATTCTTAACCATTCAGTTCACGGCTGCAAATTCATAACCTACAAATTTATCATATGAAAGTCGGGTAATATGGACGGACTTAACTCAACTTCCGATGGTAAAGCATTTACGAATAATGTGGCAAATGCGTTATGGAGCATTCTACTAAAACCGCAAGCTCAGTGAAAATCCGAGGTTATAAATATACCATCAGTGCAGGTCGTGTTTACTTGAAATCCATCAATATGACGTTTACTTCCGAAACATTGACTTACAAAGCCTACACTTATAGTAGCAAAAACGATCCAATCCATGTTACAAACCAACATATCCTGTTGGTAAAAAAAGGTGATGAGTATACTGTTCCCAGCAACAAGATCTTGGTCAAAGTCGACTCTGCGGCGTTGAATCCCGTTGATTTGATGTTGTACAATTCGGCTATCTTCCCATTTACATTGATGAACTCTAACCAAGGTATCGGTCGCGACTATTCAGGAGTTGTGGAGGCCATTGGTAGTGGTGATGATTTGGGATTAAAGGTTGGCGATAAAGTTTGTGGTTTATATTTACATCCGCTTGGTAAAGGAACAGTTGCTGAGTATATTCTTCTTGATGGCAAGACTGATGTTGCCGTGAATGTGATTCCAAGCAATTTGTCTATCACAGAAGCCAGTTCGTGGCCCTTGGTGTATGGAACTGCTTTTGCAATGCATGATGGTGTTGCGATTAAGGACAAGAAAGTTTTGGTGTTGGGGGCAGCTACTTCTGTAGGTCGATACGTCGTTTCTCTTGCTAAGAAATATGGAGCCAAAGAAATCGTCACTACCAACTCTGAGCGGTCACTGGACTTGGTAGCTGCATTGGGCTCTACTTCGCAAATCGATTATACGAAACATAAATCAATTTTGACTCCAGTATTGGAATCAGTTAAAGATTCCGGCTCTTTCGATGCAGTGTTTGATTGTTGTGGTGGTGAAAGATTTGTTTCCACAAGCAAAGGTGGTTATTTCTCCAAAGGGGACGTATACTTCGATTGCAGGAGATAAAAAGTATACGTACGCCAAAGTAAGTTTCTTCAACAACACTATTCCTCTGACAACATCGATGTTAAGAAGTATTGGAAGCAGATTAGGGTTGTTCCATTACACTTATAGATTTCTTTTATGCAAACCTGAAAAAAGGTGGATGATCGAGGGTAAGAAGTTTATTGAAGAAGAGCACGTCAAGGTATTTGTTGATGGGGTTTATAAGTTTGGAGAATTTGACAAGGCATTGGATAGGTTAAAGTCGAACAAGGCAAATGGAAAGATTTTGATTGATATCAGTAACACTTAGTTGAAAAAGAACTCAAAAGTGCCAAGAACTTCAAAAGTGACAGCTACGTCAAGGAACAAAAGCCGGTGACAACGAAACCAAGTCCGAAGAATCCTAACCAACGCAAGAATAAGACCGTATGGTGACTTATAGAACTAATTTTATGTATACTAAACTGCAGTTAATTACTGATTATAAATATTCAACACCTGACTACTTAGATTTACGATCGCCTCGTAAACATTTTAAACATTTTGTAAGCAAATCCGGTTTATCTCCGAGACATTAGTCAGCCCTCGCATCGTGAACGCCATTTTCTAAAGAACGTCATCTTCTCATGCACGCTCCCTCCAATATGTCTCCATTTGCCTTCAGAAAGATACGAATCTTGCAAATTCACGGACATTATATCCGAAACCCTTATATCCGTGTGGCAAAAGTCTTTTCAGGGACAACGGAATTTAAACTTATATAAGAAGTACCCCAAGAACCAGAAAGCTCAATTACACTATCACCAAAATACACTATGAAATTCACCTCTGACACTCTTAACTATAAAGCATATACTTTCAAAGGGAGATCGCGCCCGCTCGAGATCTCAAACCAGTCTATCAAGCTAGTGGAAACTGCAGATGGGTTCAATGTACCAGCAGATAAGATATTAGTCAAAGTCCATTCGGCTGCGTTAAATCCGGCAGATTACAGCATATATAAATCGTCTTCTTTTCCGTTTTCTCTTTGGGAGCATGGAATCGGGCTTGATTATTCCGGTACGGTGGTTGCAATTGGAAAATTGGGTGCAAATAATGCGGCAAATAACGCAACCCCGGATTTTAAAGTTGGCGACAAGGTCAATGGGTTTTATCCTCATCCATTTGGGAAAGGCACTTTAGCAGAGTATGTGTTGCTAGACACTTCTACTAACATAGACTCAGGAGTTGCTAAAATTCCAACCAATCTCACTATGAGCGAAGCCGCAGCATGGCCCACAGTCTTTGGAACTTCATTTTTGATGACTAGTGGACTTGATTTGAAAGACAAAAAGGTGTTGGTTCTAGGAGCTGCGACTTCTGTGGGCAGGTTTGTAGTCTCCCAATCGAAAGATGGAGGTGCTAAAGAAATCGTCACAACAAACTCCGAAAGATCCAGTTCTGTGGTACGACAGTTGGGTGGGACGTCATTTATTGACTACACCAAGCACAAGTCAATCCTTGAGCCAGCATTAGAATCTGTAAAGAATACAGGCAAGTTCGATTATGTGTTTGACTGTTGTGGAAACAACGATTTGTTGAAGCACACGTCTACTATTCTCGCCGATGATTATATTACCGTTGTTGGTGATTACAAACATTCGTATCCAGATATCACTCTTTTCAGCAATATTCTTCCAATGATCAAGTGTTTGTTTAGACAATTATGGAGTTCACTTGGGTATCTTGGATATAAGTACCGATTTGTCACGTTTATGACGATGGGACCTAAATCGGATTGGATAAAACCAGCAACAAAGTTGATTGAAGAAGAAAGAGTCAAGGTGTTTGTCGATAGTGTTTATAAATTCCAGGATCTTGACAAGGCTATTGAAAGAGTAAATACTAACCAAGCCAAAGGGAAAGTTGTTGTCCAAGTCGAGGAGTAGATGATCTTTCCTAGTATTATGCCCTAGGACGACATCTTTCCTAGTATATATACACCATTCCTTGAGTATTTGATATTTATTTGATTACTTCTCTATTATAATTCTGATATTATTTTTTTATACATATAACTAGTCTAAACATCTGTAGGTCTAGATTGTACTTGGTTGACAGTTGCCATCATAGGAACTTCACTAGCTTCTACTTTGTTGTCAGAAGATGTGGACATAATTTCGTTATTCTCCATCTTTTCCTTTTCAAAGTCTTCGTCGTAGATACCCAATTGGTTACCTTCGGTTTCGATGTCCTTCAACGATAACTTAGGCATAGTAGCGGCAACTCTCCAAGGTTGTCTACCTTCGACGTGAGCCTTGGCAAAGATGATATCGATTTCTTCCAAGGTTCTACCGGCGGTTTCTGGGTAGAAGAAGAAAATGATAGGAATAAATGCATAGTTCATGGCTGCGAAAAACAAGTAACAGCCCCAACCGGAAGCAGAAATGAAGATAGGAGTGAACATAACAACACCGAAGTTGGTGATCCAGTTGGTACATGTGGAGATAGCAGAAGCGAGGGTTCTGGTACGCATTGGGTTGATTTCAGGTGGGTAAATCCATGGTAATGGCAAGATGGTGAATGCAAAGAAGATGATGAACAAGAAGATACCGACGGCGGCACCCTTGGCGTTCTGTGTGGTGTTGTCGATCAAACAAGCGAATGTGATGGTGAAGGAAAGTGCTTGACCAGTAGCACCGATCAAAAACAACTTTCTTCTACCTAAAGTATCGATAAGGAAGAATGATGGAATAGTGGCCAAGGCATATACGGTAGCAAAGACACCACCCAAGATCAACGACAATCTTCTTGATAAACCAATTGTTTCTTCGAACAACACGGTGGAGTAGTAAATGGCAGCATTACAACCAGTGAATTGTTGGAAGAATTGTGTGGAACACCCAATAATCATTCTTTGGAAATGCTGGGTTTTTCCGCCAGTGAACAAATCTTTAAATCCGACTTGGGAACGTGCAAAACTGTTAACAGCATCAGCAATCACAGTAACTTCGGCAAAGACCGCATCGTCGTCCACAGTAAGATCATTAAGGTTGGCCAAGATTTCCATGGCTTCTGGTTTTCTATCGTGGGCAACCAACCATCTTGGAGATTCTGGCAATTGAATAATACCAACAAACAAAATGGCGGCGAAGATAATTTGCACTGCGACAGGGAATCTCCATGAGACAGAACCGCTGACATAAGATAATCCGAAATCTAACCAGTAGGCAATGAAAGTACCCACGGCAACGACGGAACCTTCCAAGTTGACCAACTTACCTCTGTTTTCGGCACGAGACATTTCAGATTGCCATACTGGAATAGTGGCGGTGTTGAACCCGTTACCTATACCGGTAATAACTCTACCAATAACAAACTGACCCAAACCCCAACTGTCTCTAATGGCAGTGACGGAAATAATAGTACCTATAATGATAACAACGGAACCAAAAATAATCAATGGTCTTCTACCGTAGTGATCACCTCTAATAAGAACGAATAAAGCACCAAAGAAACATCCCAATTCGTAACAAGATGTGACTGCACCTTGAACGACAGTAGCGTGATGAGAGTTTTCGGGTGTTTTAAGTGTGGCTGGGAAATCGTGGTTGAATTGTGGGGCAGTAATCAAACCTGACATCAAACCTTGATCATATCCGAACAAGGAGAAACCCGTGACGGCAATAATAGTAACTGCTAGTCTAAGAGGTCTCCCTCTTAAACCCATACAGTTGGTTCTAGACTTTATATTGAGATCTTTCAAACCCATTTTGTTACAGAGCATAAAGTTTGAGAACTGGGGCGGGAACTGCTCTATATATAGTCTGAAGTCAGAATGGGGATGTGTTTGGGTTCATGCCCAATTGCCGATGGTGTTTTATTGTTTGAAACGAGAAGCGACGGATTTTCATACGTCAGAGTGAAGAGGTTACGCCCGATGGGAGCTTGCGCTTATGATGTAACACGGCATTTTCCTCGATGTATTTACTTTTGACGTTTTCTCGGGTATCTATAAGGATATCCGAAATCTTGATATTTTCCATGATATCATTTTGATGAATCTATTTACGTTCAGGTGTATGGTGGTGTGTCTTTTATTACATCTCTGCAGTTACTGTCTCATAAATTATACACTAATTTTGCAACTTAAGAAAGCAATCAAACTTGAGCCCGTGCCCTCTGGCTCCGGGCAACGTTATTTTTTTTCTTTTGAGGATTTGAATATAAATCTAGATGACTTGATTATGTATATTTTATCAACGATATCCTTAAAATGTTGATCATCTAATTACGTCAGAGAGAAGGATGTTGTGCTATTGTTTGCCTGGTAGTGTGTGTAGTATTTCTAATGTCTGGTATTTTTGGTGTCTAGTATTTTTGATGTCTGGTATTTTTGATGTCTGGTATTTTTCGAGAGTTTATATACAGGGTGACGTCAGAGTTTTTCCGAAGGACTTTAGTGTTTGCATCAAATAGCAAGCACATCGCTGCTGGCCACACCATAATAGGAAACTAAACAAAATGCAAGGCAGTTTCATTGCTGGATTTGTGACAAAAGAAAAGACTCGGAGACTTCCGCTTTCAATATTCATTTATATGTGCCGGACTAGACTCGGAGACTTCCGCTTTCAATATTCATTTATATGTGCCGCCTAGTCCGGCTCCACGGCACAATGTTCAGTTACCACTTCCCCATAATTTAGCCGTGTTTCTTAGCTGGTGGGGTTAATTCGGGGCAGTCGCGAAGATATCTACTTAATTACACTAAGGAATTACACAAAAGAATTACATTTTAACTTATCATATGCTTTTCTCATAACCTCGTAAATTACTAATACATATCATAAACAAAGCACTGATACTTTCATTCTAACCTTTGTGCTTTGCCAAGGATGTAGTGATCATGTCTAGATCCCACCTCTTTGTGATATTCAGTTCGAGACAACCAGTAATAAGGTCGTATAACCATTCGAACTCGCGTTGGTCCTTGTTCTCTTCCCATTCCTGTTGGAGAACGACCAACTCTTTTTGTCGATCGAGATCTATAAAGGATGGCGATTGGTTCATCAAGCTAGCAGGGAAGGATTCTTCGTCGTTGGGCTTCTTTTTTACGGGTTCGCTTAATATTGATTCAAGAAGACATGCTTTCCTGAGGTCTGTCTTGTTGTAACGTCCGGCAGTAATAATCGCTCGTAATCTCGGCTCATATTGATGTTGGAAGGGTAATTTACCCACACACATCGTATACATCAAAACCCCTAATGCCCATATATCTGCCAGAGGTCCTAATGGTGGTGGACAAGGCGACAATAACTCGGGTGCGGCGTAAGGCAACGATCCAATATGGGAATGGGGCAAATCCGTATCAATCCCAATGTTCAGATTATTCTTATTGACCTTTTGCTTCCAGTTCGATATATTATCAGAGGAAGTCGCTGCAGATTGAACTGGGGTCAAATCCACTGATTGCAACGATGGCCCGTGAGGTTTCGTAAAATTCGATATCCCAATCTTGGAATCATCGTAGAATAAATGTCTGGTGCTTGGAGAGTCTCCTCCGCTATAAGGTTTTCTCAAGTCTGTTGCTGAAGATTTGCTTCTCATCATTAAAGTATCTTCGTCGTCAAAAGTCGATCCAGGACTATCCATGACTCTTAGTGATGACTTTCGACTCAACCGTTGAGAATAGATTCGTGACATACCAAAGTCACATAATATCATCTTGTGACGACCTCCACCCAAATTCTCAACCAAAACATTTTCTAGCTTCAAGTCTCCGTGAACAATACCCTTTTCTTCGTGCATATAATACAATGCGCTGACTGTTTGTATGGTGCAGTCACTGACGTCTTTCAACCGACGTCTTTGTTTTGAAATCAGAAAATCAATGGGTCCAGTAGTATTCATCACTCCATTATTATAAAGTCCCCATGCAGATACCAACTCAAATAAAGTGCCTCCATATATCCTGTTCATGATACAAAATATAGCATGGTCGGTCTCGTAGTATTTCAAGAGCGGCAATATATTTGGATGGTGCAATTGTTTCCAAATGGTGATTTCCTTCTTGAAGACTTGCAAAACCTTTTGATTTGTGGCACGATGTTTCGTATCTACCCGGGAAGGAGAGTTCTTCCCTCCTCTAGGAGGTGAGTTTTCAAGTTCACGACATGACTTGACGATTTTCATAGCCCTCACGGTACCATGTCTGTCAGTACATTCTCTAATGGTTCCCCAAGCCCCAAAACCGATGACTTTTCCAAGCTCGTGGTCCATGACTATTGCTCCTTTTTCATCGACATTTGTCTTGGGTTTTGCATCTTGCAATCTCTTCAAGTCAGTAGTTGATGATAATGCAAGTAATCTACCAGCAACCGTATTGACACTCGATCTCCTCGAGCGCCTAGTGAAACTTCCATTGTTTGAACCAATTCCACCACTTCTTGGGGTTTTGCCAGAACTATTGCTACTGCCAAACTTCTCATTCAAGTAGTTTTTAGCAAACAATGAAAATTGTGAGTAGTCAACGGAATCTGAAAACGAACTAACCAACTTCTTACGCTGTGAATAAGGTAAATCATTAAAGTTTGGTGGTAAGCTGGTAATAATGGCTTCGTAATTGACATCCCCGGTTTCGGGGTTAACTACTGATTTTTGGCGCTTTGCTTTGGGATCATCCGGATTCTCGTCGTCGTTAGTATCATGAGAGCCTTCGGAGGGTGTTAAAGTTGTAGTACTCTGATTGACTTCGGCCAAGGGATCGACCTCATCTTCAATAATATTGGGAGGGTTTGATCTTTGTTTCATAAAATCATGGAGTTTTGAGAAAGAATACTTGCTTTGACTATGGTTTCTTAATATTATTGGTTGTGGGGCCACTTTGGCATGCAATGTGTTTAAGTCCAAGTATGACGCATCCCGGCTCTGCGGTGTGTTGGAATTACTAGATGTTGTAGATGTGGTAGGAGTAGAATTTTTATTCTTCAACCCGTAAACGTTCCCTTTTGAAAGATTCTGGTCAGAGATGGTCTTATTCCATTTGTAAATAAGGTCTCCAAAATCCAATCCTGGGATATACTCATCTTCGAGACCAACAACACCTTCATGACCGCTGTCTATGAATTCGTCATGGGACCGTGAGTATATTTTGTGAGGACTGCGGCCATATTGGCCAGCAATTGCGTGGCCCTCCCCATTATCTAGTTCTGAATCATCATATAGGTGTGAATTCTTACGAGTAATTTCTGGCCGGATTTTCCCATCATCGTAAATTCGATGACCAGTTTCTTCATCGAAATTGTTCTTTTCTGTTTCGGAGTATCTTCTTAACTTGTAGTTTCTAGCCTCGTCGTTTTCATTGAAGTGCTCCGAATGGCCTTGGCCCAGAACCAGTGCCAGTACCCGACCACGACCAGTTTGATCTGCATTCCGATTTATTCTAATTCCCAGATGCATGGTTATCCCTCCTTGTCCTATTTCGTGTCCTCTCGTGTCGTGTCCTATATCTTGTACCAGATGATTTCCAAGACCCTGCGCAAATCCTTGATCCAGTTCACCATCGCCTTGTACTCCTTGTCCCCTTCCTCTAACTTTAAGGAGCAGCGACCTCAATTGAAACGGAACCTCTTCATTTTCATTTATCTGATACTTAGAATCCAAGATATTTACCGTGGATACCTTTGGTTGGGACTTTAAAGGTATATCCATCTAACCTGTAACCTCTATTAAACGTTGCAATTACAATAATTGAAAGCCAAAAAATTAATTCAATATTGAGATATCTTCAATAATGTGAAGGCCACTCAGGGTGACTAGTTGTTCTAATGAATGGTTTGTCTACAAAGAAGAGTTGTATGGGTGGTTGTTCCCCATAAGATTTTCCCCAGCCAGATTAAATGGGTCGTGAATGACCAATAATAATGACTGGAAAATACTTAGCAGAAATCATGGGCGGGAATAAACGGGGGCCGAGAACACCCCAATTGAAGGCTTGGATGAAGTAGCTACGTTGTTTCATCTGCCTCGGATAGAAGATAATTGAGGGGATGTAGGGAGCTAATTGTATATTCTCCTTGGGGTTTATATGTTTAGGAAATTCTTTCCACGGGGTCTCTACTAGCAGGGAGCGAAGGGCAGGTCTAGATCGATCCTCTATTGATTGAAATGGAATTTTATTTATCTGAGCTGCCTTATGTCAGCACTACAAGATCGGTCGAGATTTGTGTGATTATTGAATAGATACAGAATGGCTCTACCGAAGAGTCTCTGAGTCTTCGCTTCCTGTATAATATGGATCAGATATGTTCGTGCCCTGCATATTGTTGGTTTGTGCACGGCAAGAGCTCCAGAGATAACTTCTCTGTATTCAGGGCCCATAGACCTACAGACTTTGGTATATGTAGTCGTGAAGTCTTTTCAACCTGCAAATGTGAATAATTCGAGTTCTTCTGAATTGTATAGAGTTAGTTGATTTTTTAGTCTCTTTTTGTTAGTTATTGTTAGTCTCTTTTAGTTAGTTATTGTTAGTTCTTCAAATAAGTTACAGAAGTCTCTTTAGTTACTCTCTTTAGTTCTTCGAGTATCTAGAGAAGTCTTTAATTGTCTAGTAATTTTAGTTTATCTTTCATAACCTCTATTTTCTCGTGTTTTCCCGTTTCTAAACAGTTTGTCTCCAATCTAGATTACTTTCAGACTCTTCTAATTGTATCTCTTTGATTATTCTAATGTTTTGACAAGATCAACGGGTTCAAGAACGAATCTGAAAGTAATTCAATGGCATCGGGTCTCTTATCGTAATCAATCTCAAACGTTTTCACAAGAAAATCTTTGGCCTCCAGCGTACACCATTCAGGAATTTGAGGCGTGATGTGTGTCCCGATCTTGAAGATAGCTTGCATCTGACTGAAATCTGGAAATGGATGTTTACCAGTGAACATTTCAACAATTAAACATCCAACAGACCAGATATCGGCCTTTTTGGTGTATGTGGTTTGTTTGACCACTTCGGGTGCCATCCAGAACACAGATCCCTGTAAGGAAGCCCTTCTACTTCCCTTCTTTTGGGCCTCGTCTTCTTCTGCCTCTTCTCCATTGCTGACTCTTTTAGAGATCCCGAAATCACCAATCTTGACCGTTCCCTTAATATCAATCAAGATATTGGCTCCCTTGATGTCTCTATGAATGATATCCTCACCATGTAAGTAGCTCAACCCAATCAAAACTTGTCTAATAAAGTTTCTAATTAATGGTTCTTCAAATGGACCGTATGACGTAAGCATCGATTGTACAGAACCTCCTGGTACATATTCAAGGAAGATATTAAGATGACAGTCGTCAGTGGATGCACCGAAATACCGTACTATATTTTCGTGATTCAATTCTTTTAATAACGTCATTTCCCGTTGTTGTTTCAACATCGTCTTTTGTGCATCTCCACTGTTATTCTTGTTTGGCAAAGGGATTTGCTTGACAGCCATTAATTCTCCGGTGAGAGGGTTCATCCCTAAGTACACAGTTCCAAAACTTCCGGCACCGATCCTGGCTCCTTTCAACCAGTTCTTGGGTCCGTCTTCGGAGATCGAGTCCAATCCATGTTCATTGTTATCGTCCTCTTCTCCATATACCGCAAGAAAATCGTCTGCATCGTCAGAATCAGAGTCAACGCTTAGTAACTCGATCCGAGAATACCGATTGTTGCCTACGTCTTTGGAGGAATCAGCAAAACTAGCAGCAATGGATATTCTGTGATGTGGCGAATTGTAGAGTCCATTGGCATATCTTCCAGAGTTGGTAGACGATATCGACCTCGAGTCACTGCCAGGAGTGCCGATGGGAAGGCTTGTATTGGAAATAATCGATGGAGGTTTTCCAAATAGAGATTGCGTGTCATTTGCCCCAACTGCTTCATCAATAGCGTTTATATTGTTGACCATGACATCACCTATACTTCTTCCTGGAAGATGTCTCTTTGGGGTCTGGGCTTGAAAGTCGCCCGATGCAATGGACATACTGTGCACTGGCGTTATAATTGTCGCATTACTCAGAGATGACTGTCTTTTATTGACAGACAAGTTGCTTGAATTAATACTGGGAGGACCACTCGGTAAATGAAATCTCCGAGAAAGACGTACACTGTATCTCACCGAGTTACGAACCGTCGCTTCTAAATCCTTTTGGCGAGTATCTGGAAAATATTCGGCTAAATTGGAGGAAATCAATTCACTGGGAGGCCTTTGGCCAAAGAAGTTTCTTAAGGTTGGTCTGTTGATCTGCTTCTTCTTCTCGGGAATATGATACTGGCTCAAGTTTTCTTGACTGATCTCGTGGGCCTGGTTTTTCATGAACTTGTCGTATTTCTGCATGATTCTCATGGAAGAATCTATTGCTGCTGTTGTAGGATATTCATTCTTTGCACAGAATATTATTCTATGTTTCTCCATTCTCTCTGGAGAATAACATATAGTCACAAGCTCCACGTCAAACAACAAGTTTACGCCTTCATGGGGGGCAGGGTTCGAGCCTTCTCCTTGTACTGGAGAATGGATATATGTGTCGTAAGCAGTTTCTTGTTGTTTTATTCCGAGTCTCTTCAATACCTTCCTCTTTATGGATTGTGCATTGAAACATCCTGTAACATTGACTCTTTTCGTAGATCCGTCTTGTAGAATAAACGTGATGTTCTTGTTGGAATCCTTGGACGTCCCTAAGGAGCTGGAAGAAGCGTTGACTGACGAGTTGTTGATTGTGTATTGTCCGCTTGCTGTAGGCACCAAAGTGCCAGAATCGTTGTTGGCAATAATTTCTTGTAAGTTTCGATTCAGTAAATTCTGAGGAAGCGTAGCATCCTGTGGTGACCGTGAAGATAACTGTAAATTCATTAGTCTATACAATTCATCCACAGTGACGGAGTTCATTAGTTTCTCGGTCTTCAAGCTTGAAATCGCCAACTCGAGTCTAAGACGATCCCCAAGCTTGGAGATTCCGATCTCCTTCAAAGAATCGGTATCCAACTCTGATAAGAGATCATATTTGATTCCGTGCTCCACAAATTTGGAGTAGTGCTGCTGGCAGTTGGACCGCTGCAACCAGTTCTTTAATTCTCTGGCTTCATTTCTGTGGTCGCTTACTTGTCTCACTTCACTATTCTCACCGTCCATATTGCTGAGTCCTGTAACTATCTCTCCTCCGATCTGGTTTATAATCTATCATTGAGGAAACTGGCCTCCATGTTTCATCTGTGAATCTCTGTCTAGTCGCGCTACACATTCACGACACAACATTCACAGTCGCGACAATTGGCAGCACGAAGGTAGATGCAAATACTGAGCGTAGCGAAGTAGTCGATTAATAAGTGAATAGTAGCAGAGATTATTAAATATTAAAGGAGATTACTGAATATTAGTGAAGATTAGTGAATACTAGTGGAGATATAAAGTATATAGACGATTAGTCAGCACTATACCCAGAACCTGCCCTGTCAAAGCTACTACAACTCTTCTGAACATACTTAGCATATCTTGTGCCGGGTTTGTATATACATAATCATAATTGAACGTCACCATTAGATACTAAAATCTGGGCGTCGAATTCGGCATTTGGGTCGTTCTCTCCTCTCTTCCAAGACGATATTTCGCCCTTGTTGGAGTCGATTTCAAATAATCGTAATCTCCGAGTATACCCACCATAGCCTCCGTATCCTCCTTCTCCAGACCCGCCACCGTAGCATAACCACATTCTATTTTCTGTGCTATGCTCTTTGTCAATGGTGTCTTGTAGACAGTAGTCATTGCAATGGTCGTGGCCCACGCTAGCAACTCTTACTCCTAATTCACCCAAGACTTTTCTAGCTCCTGAGTTGTATTTTGGTGCAGTTACTCCCTCTTTATTTTTCCCCACAAACTGTTGGTCGAGCTTCCTATATTCCGGTAACGGAATGTGAAAGAACGCCATAGACAAGTGGTTTGGAGTAACGTTATTCAACAAACTAGCTGCTTGCTCCTCGAGCCATGTGATTTGACTGCTTTTGATCCAATCGTAGCCGGGGTTGACTTTAGGTTTAAGCGAGTACTTGTGAGTATCTAAAAAGAACAACGTCAAAGCGGATTTTTTAGATTTGGCGCCTTCAATGTCTACAGCATAATTTCCAACACCATCGATTTCATCTGGACCCAATGCTGACATTGAGAACGGAAGGTTTGCTGAAAGACTCATTACGGCCTCTCTACCTAACGAACCCTCGTCATCATGGTTCCCCATAGTAACTGCAAAAGGAATCTTTCTCTGGATGAATGGATATAATGCTTTGAAAACCGATGTTTCAGAATCAGGAGAGGCCTTGCCAAAGATCTGGTCACCGGTTAACACAACAAAGTCTGGCTTTTCAATGTCCAAAACGGTCTCCAAGAATTTCAAAGTTCTTGGATCAGCTTCACATCCCTCTTTGGTGGATTCTGGAGCAGGATCACGACACTTTCCAACACCTGTAGAAAAATGCAAGTCTGCTACTTGCAAGATTTTAAACTTTCCGTCTTTGTTGAACTTTAATGTAGGTTGGAACTTTTTACTCTTGTAATCCAATTTCTTGCCTCTTCTGATTGTCAAGAAGACTGGAAGTGGAGACTTGGTTCCTGTTAATGGTCCATCATTTATGAATTCCCAGTTAGGTCTTGGTTCCACTGCATCCTTTCCAAATAACAAGTCTATTCCAGTAAGTGCATCCTTACTAGGAGGACCATATCTGAGCCAAATGCCATGATCTTTCTTTCTCCATCCACTTTCTTCAAGTTCTTTAGCAGTAGGAATGTATAATATACGAATGAGATCGTGTCTATTCGTTTCCTGTCCTCTTCTTTGTATATCAAATGAATCGCTTCTCTTTTCAGAAATCTCAGATCCTTCTTCACTTGACGTATCACCAGAAGGCGAATTTGGTTCAATATTTTCTTCGAAGTCCTTGGCCTGGTCATTTTCCTTATCTTGAGAGTTATCATCGCTTTGTTTATAATCGCTTTGTTTATAATCGCTTTGTTTATCATCGCTTTGTTGATCATCCACTTTCTCTGTCTCACTATCATGTTCAAGTTTTTCCGAAGCAAGAGTATCTTCATTTGTTGCCATCTCCTTTTCCTTCTCTATTCTTTCCTTTTCATACTTTTCATTCTCCTGTTTCGTCAGAGTGGTTTTTCCATTTGTCTTTTCAGCGACTGCAACGTATTTTTCATGTTCTTCGTCGTCATAGATTTGAGACTTGTGAAACTTGAGTATAATATAATATGGAAGTAATCTTTTCTCGTTGCCCTTGATTTGTGAATCTTCTTTAGGATTCGACACGGCTACGTCGACAATTACCTGATGCTGCTTTTTTTTGGACAATAAGTCTTTCCATCCCTTTCCTTTCCCTTCGTCTCTCTTTTCTTGGAGTGGTTTCCCGGATATCTTTCCTCCCAATGCATCTGATTTAATCTCTTTGTAGGCAAAGTATTGTTTGCTGAGCCATGCCTTGCCCAAGGATATGTCCTTATCGATTTTCGACCATCCCCCAGATTGATATAAATTGCCCAATTCCCCATGGGATGGTGCTGGAAGTCCACAATATAAATTTTTTGAGTTCAACTTGTTACAGTTATTTATGGAAACATCAACAAGATACACTTCAGATTCGGGTTGGAAGAACGACGGTGTAAAGTCTATGGGGAAGTAACTCTTGACATCGATATAGCTATTTTTATTGGCGACAAATAGTAACGTGATTGCAACGACTAGAAACGCAAGAAAAAACGTCAACTGGCGTATCCACCTTCTAGGTAAACCAAGCATGTTAGGTATAGACGGATTATGTGAGTGCAAGGAGTAAGGAGAAAGCGTTGTGAGTGGTTTGAATTTTGAATCGGCGCGCTTCGATCCTCCAATGTTGCAGGTTTGGAACGCGATCCACAATCATCTACAAACTGCACAACAACGAAATGTGTTAGTGGAGGATTGGAAGGAACAATGAGGTCCAGTAAGTAGTAAGCGCTAGAAAGATTAGTCTAGGCTGCGCGAAGCTATCGGGATATATAATATAATATATAGCCTATGGAACAATAGTCACTAGAAGAATATACTCTCTAGGACACTCGCTAAGTTATTCACAAGGATACTCACTAGGTTATTGACAAGGATACTCGTAGGATACTCACTGGAAAATATAAGACATTCACTAGGACATTCGCACTACGATGTTCTCCCTTCTATCGGATCAAGAAACCACATCAGATCTCACTCAAAGCCACATGCTTCTAATCTACTATATCTACATTATTTCATCAGGGCCCCCATAGCCTTATCTCATATTCTAATCATATGTCTCATTATTTTGGTGGTATGTAGAAATATTCTATGGAGAAGTAGTATGGACCAGCCCCTATCATACTTGCTCATCACTCACTCTTTGCTCTCTTGGCCTCTAATTCAGCTTCTCTCTTCTTTGCTTCGGGTTCAATATCAGGAAAGGTCTTTGGATCAACCACAGGCTTGTGAGATTGGGGTTCAATAACAACATGATGAGGTTTGTTGATCAGTTTAAATGGGACAGATTTCCCACCTATGTTAACAATTAAATTGTTTGGATCCATGTTGAATTTATCCATTTCTTCTTGTGTTAATTTTTTATTATCAGTCATTGTAAGATGTAAACTTTGATGTAAAGCGAAGTCTACTTTTATCTAATTTGGAGGAATTGGCCCCTTTTATATATGGTGGCAAAGCATACATTGCTCCACATGTGAGTGATTGGTCGTGCCGGGGTTGATTTTTGCAACATTCAGGAAGGGGCGCTCAACCCCAGATTGAAAAGCGTTTGCAAAACCTACAGGGCATATACGAGAATAGTCTCTTATTAATACAGAAAGCTTGTAGTAAAATATTAGTTCAATGGGTGAGCTGGTGTCAGCAATCAAGAGATATGGGTAATCAGAAAGTTCTACTCGGGAATACACATAGACTTCTGGTTGTATCTGGTGTGATCCGTGGAAGTCTGTTTGATCAAAGGTTAGATAATATTGATACCATCACCAACACATGGAGTAAGTGAGGATTAATTGTTATCCACACTAAATTTGTGTGGATTAATTGTTATACATAATTAGTATATATTATTTTCCATACTATATTAGTGAGGATAAACTATTAACCCAATAATGCTAATGATAATAAACTATTATCCATATTATATCATTAGCGATGCTTACTTATTGCAATTGATTCAACCTGGTGATGATGAATATTTAGCCATGGTTGGTATAATTATTATAGTATGGTAGCTAGTGAAATAATTCAATTATCCACTAAGATATCTTATTATTTATAGTCCACTATCATGGATTATAAATTATTTGTTACCGATCCATGGCTTTTCTCAGGACCTCCAGGTTGAGGACTTGCAAGGCCACCCGTACTAGTATTCATTCCAACTTCAGGGAGCATGGTTGCTTGTATTCCCATTGAATGGATGGTAATAAGCATCACAATACAATGTAATCCAAGACAGTATATCAAGAACAACATTCTGGTAAGTCTAGTTGCCAAGATGGCTCTTGTTAAAGAAATAAAAAGTCTTTCGAGAGGTGATAATCTCGAATTGATCCGTTCTTGTTCACGCATTCTAAACTGTTCGATAGGGTGGAGTCTGGATTCGTAGGTTTCTTGATATGGATTGCTTTCAAGATCAACGTTGGGTTTGGGTTGCAAGAGTTTTTTGCCTCTTGAAGCGATTGAAGCAGTGGCCTGGTTCTCATTGTTTCTAAATGATGCCAAGTATCTGGTTCTTTCGTATAATTCCTCGTTGTCCTTCTTAAGGGTGTTGATCTGTCTCTTCAAATCGTTTATAAGGTTGTATTGCTTCTTGAGTTCTTCTTCCAACTCGGAGTTTCTATCTCTGAACCTATCTCTTTGCTTGGTGATAATAGGTAAAATGGACGAATCCTCTTGTGTCAATGATCTGGGTGCAGATCCAGTACTAGATTTTCTTCCTGTTGGTCTAGTCATTCTACTCATACCTGAAATCAAACTGGCATTGTCGTTGAACTTGTTGCTGTTTGCAACATCTTGGAAATCAGCCAAATCATTCTCCAATTTTTCATTCAACTGCTGGATCTTGATTAATTCCTGTCCAGTTGAATTCAAGTTCGCTTCCATTGACAATACTTTTTCTTTCAAGTCGTCGTGTTGGGATCTATATTCGGCCAATTCTTGAGTCAATGCTTTGTTTCTTTGGATTAAGATGGAGTCTATTTTTTGTGTTGAGCCTTCATCGTCTCCGTTTTCCTCGTCTTCCTCTACCCCAAACTCAATTTGTCTCAACAATTGTAATTCGTGCTTGATTTCATCGTAATCGTTTGTCTTTTCTAAACGGGCTTTCAAGTTCTTGGTCTCTACTGATAGTTGTGCAATCTCTCTACTGTATGATTCTGTTTTGGAACTGTTATCTTTAGTGATGATTTCCAAATTCTTGCGTACTTGATTCAAGTTGGCCACTAGTAATGCATTTTCTCCCTCCAGCTCAGAAATCTTCTTTGAGTATTCTTCCTTTAATGCTTGAGTTTCAACGTTGTTCACGGACTTAGATAAGTCTCTTCTTAACACTTCGTTTCTCTTTTCCAATTCGAATATTCTCTTTTTCGATGCCTCGGCATCTCTCGACACAATATCCAACTCAGCTAGAACGGCAGCAGAGGAGAGTTCGTTGGTCTGGTTATTTTGACTATTCAATTGTAAAGTGGTGACCTCGTTTGACGTTCTCAACTCTTCAATCTTCCTCTGGGCATCTTTGACTTGGTGTTGGAACTGTTTTTCCTTCTCCTGCCAATTGGATTCCTTTTCGTCTATTAAAGCTTTGAATTCGTCTTCTTTTGCGTTCAATTTGGAGCTTAGTAATTCTGCCGCTTTCTGTTCGTTCCTCAATAACCGTTGCTTAAGCAGATCATAGTCGGCCCTTTTAGCCAACTCTTCGTTGAGTTTACTTACTTCTCTTTTCAAGCTGTCGGCCTCTGACGAATCTATAACTGCGTTCAATGAGATCTCCAATAATGGGCGAGGATCGGGGGCCTCGGCTAACACCCTATATAAGCCAAAGAAATGGTTTTCGACTGACTTCTTCTTGTTGGTGAGTGTATCGATTTCATTCTGGTAAAACTTCAATAACACTTTGAATTGTTCTAATTTCTCGTCCTCTGGCAACTTCTTGAACTCCTTGGTCTTGGCTGCAAGGTTCTTTCTACTAAGCAACGATGATTTCTGATCATCCTTCAATTCTAATCCTTGTTCATCTAACTTCTTCTGTAATGAAGGCAAATCAATTTCAGCCCAAGTTTGTAGCGCATTGCTAAATGTACTCGACGTGCTTGGTTTAATGTTACCGTCAGTATTTGAGGTAATTGGTATTTCCTCCGCCATAGTGTGTGGAGTCCTGAGTCGCCAAGTGTACGTATCGCTTATATGAGGGTTGATTATTTGGATACAAATTAGTACTGCAGATAAAAAATAGATCGACGACTAAGAGATATAATATCGACGACTAGACGGAACAGCTGAAACACTTGAGGATATGTGAGGGCTCTAGGACTCATACAATTGATACAACTAACTCTAGTGTGATTATTTACAAAGCATTCTCGTAAAGGACACCATGTCGAAATGGTACCTCAATTCCATACCCTTAATTCCATGCGAGCCTAGTTTAGAAGTGTCAAAGTTGAAGATCTAGCTCACCTGGGGACTGGTGAAGACATGGGGAAGATCTGGCGAGTCTCCATACTCTGTATGTAATCTTCATATCAACTCTCAATCAGAGTAATCATATGATTACCAAACTAGTGGCATCCCGGGGCCCAGCCGATCTTCGGTTTTGCAACAAATGAAGTGATAAAACTGGTTCTACTGGTCCAGAATCAGAAGGATTGATGAGACTACTATTCCATAGAAGTGCTATCTCTAATAGTAGTTCCATAATGTCAAAATCCCCAGACAAATCTCAGTTGCATGGTCTGGTGGTCCTTTGTCAATATATATATGATAATCTAGATGTAAATATATTTATGGTAATCTCATGGCCGAAGAGAAGATGGAAATCTCCCCCAAAGTCATTCGCTATTTGGCAGAATCCTTAGAACTCTACTTAGTATTGATTTCGATCATTTCTTCCCTAGTGTACTCATAAATTTGTTTAGTGTTTGGTTATACATTTAGATTTAGAGTATATTTCTTATGCCAAATTATACATGGAAAATATGAAGTTTGCAACTTACTTTCTCGTTACAACTAAACTAACCAACATCATCAACTACGCTACATTGCTCTATACAGAACTGTTGTTAATATTTTACGTGCATTAATATATACTTATTCGTTATATTTAACGTTTTCAAACATAGTAAATAAGCAATTTAAATGAAAGTTTCGTAAGCAACTGGAGCCAAAGTTTGAGGAATGTTACCTTCGGTGGTGATGATTCTAGATCCTCTTGGCTTGGCTGGTTGTCTCTTTAATTGAACGGTTTCACCCTTGGCCTTGGCTTCCTTCTTGAGGGCAGCGTTG